>MAAB01006349.1_pt1 | contig 10269 bp, 2 predicted proteins | sample 1115991 | NCBI WGS metagenome assembly MAAB01 (sample SAMN04961124, study PRJNA320927) | seawater metagenome | isolation source: sample BD02T18 sea water enriched with oil for 18 days | place: USA:Gulf of Mexico | collected 2013-07-27 | reverse complement strand
ACCCAGCAGGGTAACGCAGGCGCCATTGACCCAAACGCATTGGAAGGTCTGGCCATTTTTGTTGATGACACCCCTATTTGGATTGCCAGTGGTGAACTAGATTGGTTTTCATCCTCCATAACTGTGCCTGCTGGGCTTCATTCGGTTGCGTTTGTATATTTCAAAAGAGCCGCCATAGAAACCGGCAGTGATACCGTTTGGGTAGACAATGTTGAATTTGATATTGCCGAATACGGACCCAACGCCGATATGGACCAAGATGGATTAATTGACTCACTAGAAGTTGAAAACGGCACATTAATTTGGGTGGCCGATACCGATGGTGACGGCATTAACGATGGCGACGAAGTCGCAAGTAACTCCAACCCCAATATAGATGAAAGCGGCGCCTTAACTGCGGCCGACAAACTAACACAAGGCGCTAGCAGCGGTGGTGCCGGTAACCTAGGTTACTTTTCCTTGTTGCTAATATTTGGTTTGATGGCGCGCCGCAAAAAAGCGCTTTAAAATTAACCGCTACTAGCTTCCACTTTTTAAAGTGAAAGCTAGTATCACCATTAACACAACAACCCTCCTGCACACGCCCCCTATCCAAATAACGAAGAACAAGTTCCATAATCACAAATAACACATGTTCATTTGTGCCAACCTTCTTAAAATAGATCATTTAATAACCAAAACATTAGAAAGTGTGACCCAATTCCGCTAAAATACCGCAAAATTTAAATACTTAAGAATTAGTAACACCTTTGGGGGGAATAAATGGAATTTATCAAATGGGGCAAGCGCCTCGCGTTTATCGTCGGCCTGACTAGCCCATTGTTAGTACAAGCTATAGATACCGACGGCGACGACGTGGGTGACGCTTTAGAAGTTCAATATGGTTTTGATGCCAATAATGCCGCATCTACTCCCCTATTACGGTTTGAGCAACACAGTCGCTGGAATGGCACGGCGAATAACCATCGCTTAGGTGCTGATGTTGATACCCTTGGAGACATCAATAACGATGGTTATGCCGACATTATCATTGGCTCACAGAGCAGTAACTATGTTCAATTAATTTCCGGCCAAAACGGCGCCATTATTCATACATTTACCGGCAGTGGTAATTTTGGTGAAAGCATCGCCAATGCAGGGGACTACAACAAAGACGGTTACAACGACATTATCATTGGCGCTCGCGGTTTAAATAGCGCCTACGTATATTCAGGCAAAGACAATTCATTACTTGCCACCTTTACGGGTACTGGGAATTTCGGCGTTAGTGTTTCCAGCGCGGGCGATGTAAATGGCGACCAATATGCCGACGTGGTAATTGGCGCTGATTCAGGTAATGCCGCATACGTTTACTCCGGTATTAATGGCGCGTTACTCTCCACTAAAAACGGTAGCGGTCTCTACGGTTTTTTAGTGGCCTCCGCGGGAGACACCAATAATGATAACCGCGGGGATTTTTTAGTTGCCAGTCAAAGCGGTTCTGTACAACTCATATCAGGTATTGATTTCACCGTTTTAAATACTTTTAGTCACGCTAACATTACCTACGGTCGCGCCATCAGCGCTATCGGTGACATCGACGGCGATAACCATGATGACATTCTTATAGGCGATAGCACAGGCAACAGTGCTTATGTTTATTCGGGACTTGATTACAGCCCGCTGCACAGCTTTACCGGAGACAACCTTAACGAGAACTTTGGTGGCAGTGTCGCTGGCGTGGGAGACCTAAATGGCGACGATATTAATGACATTCTAGTGGGTGCTTGGACTGCCTCAGGGGCAGTAAACCAAAGTGGCGCCACATATGCCTATTCAGGTAATTCCGGTAACCTCATCAGTAAAATTGAAGGCACTGTCACTTCCAGTATTTTCGGTTACGGACTTGCCAGCGCAGGGGATATTAATAAAGACGGTCAGCCCGAAATTTTGGTAGGTGGCCACTTGTTTGATGTTAACGCCGCCGACAGCGGCTCTGTTTTTTCTTATAGCATAACGGCCGACGCCAATACCGATACAGATGAGGACGGCATTGCCAACGCAAGTGATTCTTGCCCTACGTTTTATAATCCTAACCAAGAAGATACCGACACCGATGGTATTGGCGATGCCTGTGATACCAATGATGTGGATTACACCATCGATACTGTAGTCGGTACGGGTTCAGCAGGATTTTCAGGTGATGGTGCTTTAGCAATAGCAGCAACATTGAACGAACCGTTTGGTATAACGGTGGATGAAAGTGGCAATATATTTATAGCCGATAACCTCAATCACAGAATTCGAAAAGTAACCCCAGCTGGCACTATCACCACAGTCGCAGGCAATGGTGTGGCTGGCTTTGCCGGTGACGGCACCGCTGACACCCCCAATACTCAGCTGAACTTTCCACGAGATGTCGTGGCGGCTGGCGGTAATATCTATATTGCAGATTTTTATAACCACAGAATTCGTAAAGTAACCGGCGATGGCACCATAACTACAGTAGCCGGCAATGGTGTGGCTGGCTTTGCCGGTGATGGCACCGCGGATACTCCTAATACTCAATTGTATAACCCAGAAGCCGTCGCCGTCGCCGCCAACGGCGACTTATACATTGCAGATTCCACTAACCACAGAGTTCGCAAAGTGACAGGTGATGGCACCATTTCTACCGTAGCCGGCGATGGAGCAGCTACATTTTTTGGTGATGGTGGGACAGCCACATTGGCCAGTTTAAATACTCCTACGGGCGTAGCCGTGGATGCAAGTGGCAACCTTTATATTGCGGATTATGGCAACTATCGAATTCGTAAGGTGAGTCCGGCTGGCATAATCACTACTGTTGCAGGCACTGGCGTGGCAACTTATTCAGGGGATGGCGGGCAAGCGACTAATGCAGGAATCAGAAACCCGCGCAGAGTTTCAGTGGATGTCGACAATAACTTATATATTACCAACGAATCTGATCACGTGGTTCGCAAGGTAACCAGCGACGGTATTATTAGCACGTTTGCAGGTACGGGCATTGGTGGCAATGGTGACGATGGTGGTCAGCCTGCTGCTACGAATTTAGATAATCCCAGGGCCGTTACGGTTGATAATGCTGGCAATGTATTCATTGCCGACACTTTGAATCATAAGGTTCGCAAGGCTTCTTACAACCTAAGCGATGAGGATGGCGATTTTGTCGCTTTATTTTTAGATAATTGCCCATTAATCACAAACACTAACCAAGCAGATACCGACAATGATGGCATGGGTGATGCCTGTGACAGTGATGATGACAACGATGGCATAACAGACAAAACTGAAATTTATTACGGCTTTAGCCCCACTGATAGCACAGATACACCGGATTCAACCGTTCTATTAGAAGACTCAACCATTCTGGGCGAAAGTGTAAACGCTACATTTGGTGGAATCTTAGCCTTCGCAGGTGATGTAAACAACGATGGTTTTGACGATTTCATCGTAGGAGCACGACTTGAGAATGATACCGGCCGTGTGCGGGTTTATTCCGGGTTAGATAACAGCATCTTGTATACCTTTAATGGTAGCAGTGTCGGCGATCAGTTTGGCTATAGCGTGGCTGGTGTTGGCGATATTAACGGCGATGGCTTTGATGATGTCATTGTTGGCGCAATAACAGATGCCAACAATGGCACCGACTCTGGTAGTGCCACTATATTCTCTGGCAAAGACGGCAATACCTTATATACCTTCAATGGCGACAAATTAAATACCCGCTTTGGCTCAAGCGTGGCTGGGGCTGGGGATGTCAATGGTGATGGCGTTAACGATGTCATTGTCGGTGCGCATGGTGATGATACAGCTAATGGCACCGACTCAGGCAGTGCTCGCATATTTTCTGGCGTCGATGGCAGTATTTTATATACCTTCATTGGAAGCAGCACTAGCGACTTATTTGGCGCCTCCGTTGCTGCTGCCGGTGATATGAACAGCGATGGATTTGATGATGTCATTATTAGCGCTTACTTAAATGACAGCAATGGCTTAACCGATAATGGTTTAGCCCAAGTATTCTCAGGTGCCAACGGTGACGTTTTATATACGTTTCGTGGTAACAGCGATAACGAAAAAATGGGTACTAGGGTTGCGAGTGCCGGTGATGTCAATAACGATGGTTTTAATGATGTAATTGTTGGTGCTCATGGCGATAATATCAACGGCACCGACTCTGGCAGTGCCTATGTATTTTCTGGCAAGGACGGCAGTCCTTTGCACACCTTCAATGGTGACAATGCCGGTGATTTTTTTGGTGTTAACGTTGCTTCTGTTGGTGATATCAACAGCGATGGTTTCGACGACATTATAGTTGGTGCTTTCCGTGATGATAATAACGGCATTGATTCAGGCAGTGCCCGCATATTCTCGGGCAAAGATGGCAATATCCTATATACCTTTAATGGTAACAGTGCTGATGATGGCTTTGGATCAGCTGTGGCGGGTGCTGGAGACTTCAATGGCGACGGCCTTCCTGATGTAATCGTGGGCGCTTCTGGTGATGACGATAACGGTACAAATACGGGCACTGTCCGTTTATATATTAGCGCCGTCGACACCGACAATGATGGTATTAGCGACGACATTGATACCGATGATGACAACGATGGTCTAAGCGACATTCAAGAAAGCACCTTAGGCACCAACAACAAAATAACCGATACCGATGGCGATGGTATCAACGATGGTACTGAAACCATTAACGGCTTTGCTCCATTAGATGCCACCCATAAACCTACGGCATTTAGCCTAGTAGAAAGCACCACTTTCAATGGCGACAGTGCCTCTGATTACTTTGGTTATAGCGTAGCCGGGGCCGGTGATGTTAATGCCGACGGCTTTGACGATGTAATTGTCGGTGCTTATAACGCCGGGGGTTCGGGCTCGGCTCGTATTATCTCAGGCGCCAATGGCACTATTCTTTATACCTTCAATGGTGACAGCGCCGGTGATTCCTTTGGTTTCAGCGTAGCCAGGGCCGGTGATGTTAATGGCGACGGCTTTGACGATGTAATTGTGGGCGCTCAGGGAAATGACAGCAACGGTACAGACTCTGGTTCGGCCCGCATCTTTTCGGGTAGCGACGGAAGCATTCTTTATACCTTCAATGGCTACAGTGATCATGATTACTTTGGCAGCAGTGTAGCCAGTGCCGGCGATGTCAATGGCGATGGTTTTGACGATGTCATTGTGGGCGCTTACAGAGAGGATTATCTTCTAAGCGCGGCTTATGGTTCCGCTCGCATCTTTTCGGGTAGCGACGGAAGCATTCTTTATACCTTCCATGGCGGCGGCGCCGGTGATGAAAACTTTGGTTATAGCGTAGCCGGGGCCGGTGATGTCAATGGCGACGGCTTTGACGATGTAATTGTCGGTGCTTATCTCAATGATACTAACGGCACGAATTCTGGTTCGGCTCGTATTATCTCAGGTAAAAACGGAAGCACTCTTTATACATTCAATGGCGACAGCGCCGGTGATGCCTTTGGCATAAGTGTAGCCGGGGCCGGTGATGTCAATGGCGATGGTTATGCTGATGTAATTGTCAGTGCTACCGGAGATGATAATAACGCCGTTAATTCGGGTTCGGCTCGCATTTTCTCGGGTAGCGACGGAAGCATTCTTTATACCTTCAATGGCGACAATACCTCTGATGAGTTTGGCGGAAGTGTAGCCGGAGCCGGTGATGTCAATGGCGACGGCTTTGACGATGTGATTGTAGGCGCTTACAGAGATGATAATAACGGTGCAGAGTCAGGTTCGGCCCGCATATATTCAGGTAGCGACGGCAGCATTCTTTATACTTTCAATGGCGACAGTGCTGATGATTACTTTGGCAGAAGTGTAGCTGGGGCCGGTGACCTAAATGGCGATGGCATAGCGGATGTGGTTGTGGGCACTTACGCAGATGATAACAATGGCGCCGATTCTGGTAGCGCTCGTATTTTCTTAAGCGCTGTGGATACCGACGGTGACGGCATTACTGATGATGTGGACACAGACGACGATGGCGATGGTCTTGCAGATATTGATGAAGCCACCGCAGGCACCAATATTAAAATCACCGACACCGATGGTGATGGCCTTAACGATGGCGATGAAGTTAATACCCATAATACCAGCCCGTTATTAAGCGACAGCGACAGCGATGGCCTATCGGATAAACTAGAAGCACATACCTACAATACCAACCCTAATCTTGCCGACTCAGATAATGACGGTGTAAATGATTTGGATGAAATCACCGCCGGCACTCCACCTACCATTGCCGACACCGATCAAGATGGTGTCAGTGATGTATTGGAAATTAAATACGGCTTTGATGCCAATGATGCCAATAACACACCTGTATTAAGTCTAACTCCAAAATTCAACTTTTATGGCAACAGCGCTGGCGATAATTTTGGCGTAAGCGTTTCCGCTGGCGGTGACGTTAACGGTGACAATATTAGCGATGTCATTATTGGCGCTAACCTTGATGGTGTTGGTGGAACACATTCAGGTTCTGCACAAATACTTTCAGGGGCAAATAACAGCATCATAAGAACCATAAATGGCACAACATCCGATTACCTGGGCTTAAGCGTGGCGGTTATTGGTGACATTAATAATGACCAATACGATGAAGTAATTGTAGGGGCTTATGGCCGTGACTCAGGCGCCCTGAATGCAGGCGCAGCCTATGTAGTTTCGGGTTTTGATGGCAGCGTACTGCATACTTTTAGTGGCACAGGTGTAGAAGATTGGCTTGGTCAAAATGTATCGGCAGCGGGAGACGTTAACAATGATGGCATTCCAGACATCATTATCGGCACCCCGGGAGACGATGACTTTGGTACCGATAGCGGTTCGGTAAGCATTTATTCTGGCGCAGATTTTTCTACCCTGTACACCTTATATGGTGACAGCCAGGATGATTTATTTGGACAATCTGTGGCGTCGGCTGGCGACCTTAATAATGACAATTTTGATGACATATTGATTGGCGCCAGAGACGATGATAATGGTTTAAATTCGGGCTCGGCCTATGTGATATCAGGCATAGACGGTAGCGTCATGCACGTATTTAAAGGCGATAGCGCAGATGATAATTTAGGGTATACAGTGGCTAACGCTGGCGATGTGAATGCTGATGGCACGCCTGACATTATTGTTGGCATAGTTGGAGATGACAACAATGGGGCCGGTAGCGGTGCCGCCCGTGTTTTCTCAGGTGCAGATTTCACCACCTTGTACACTTTTTATGGAGACGACGCAGGAGACGCATTTGGTATAAGCGTTGCGGGTGCTGGCGATATCAATAGCGATGGTTATGCCGACGTGATAATTGGTGCGCAAAACGATGATGACAATGGCTCTAACAGCGGTGCGGCTCGCATTATGTCGGGCTTTGACGGCAGTGTTTTGTTTACCTTTTATGGCGACCATGCCAACCAGCTTTTCGGCATTAGTGTGGCGAGCGCAGGAGATTATAACAATGATGGCCATAGCGACATTATTGTTGGAGCTTCTGGAGACAATACCAACGGTACAGGAAGTGGCTCTGTTCGAATTTTTGTATCGTCTGTTGATACCGATTTGGATGGAATAACCGATGACATTGATACTGACGACGATGGCGATGGCATCAGCGATGTCGATGAAACTACAGCCGGCACCAATAGTAAAATAGCCGACACAGATGGCGATGGCATTAACGACAATCTGGATGCCTTTGCATTAGACGCAGCTGCCTCGGTGGATACCGATGGAGATGGCCAACCAGATTCATTGGTCGCAGGCATTGCTACCACCTTGGTAGAAGACACTGATGATGATGATGACGGTGTTGATGATGCAGTAGACGCATTCTCCCTTGATGCAGCCGCCTCGGTTGATACCGATAATGACGGTCAACCAGATACGTTAATTGCAGGTATCGCCACGACCTTGGTAGAAGACAATGACGATGACAATGACGGACTGAGTGATTTACAAGAATCTTCGCAGGGCACCAACCCATTATTAGCCGATACCGATGGCGATGGTTTCAGTGACCTGACTGAAGTTAATGCAGGCACAGATCCTTTGGTTGATCCAGCCAATGTCGATACCGACGGCGACACCCTTTCTGATATTGATGAAATTAATCTTCACGGCACTAATCCTAACTTAATTGATAGTGATTTTGACGGGGTAAATGATGGTGATGAAGTGGCAGTGGATACAGACCCTACGGTTGCCAATACCGATTACATTATTTCGTTTGAAGATGGTTTGCTAGCCAGTGCACTCACCGTGCTTGACGGTGCCACCGCCTGGAGCGCCGACAACAGCGGTACTACCAATGGCCTCTATAGCCTTAAGGCAAACGCCACGGCCCACGATAGCAATGCCACTGTTCGATTAAGCCTGAGCTTTGCGGCCACCCAATTAGTCTTTGACGCTAAAGTTTCCAGCGAAGCTGATCTCGACTTTTTTATAGTGACGCTGGATGAACAGCAAGAGGTACTTAGAATCAGTGGCGAACAAGATTGGCAAGAATACACAGTGGATATCCCTGCTGGCCAACACACCATCGACTTCTCTTATGCTAAAGATGGAAGTGGCTTCGAAGGTGCCGACACGGCCTGGATCGATCATATCCGTTTTACCACCGCTTCAGGCCCAGTGACCCCTGAAACAGATACCGACGGCGACGGCCTCACAGATATCAACGAAACCAACACTCATCTAACCAACCCTAATTATATGGATAGTGATTTGGATGGGGTGAACGATGGCGATGAAATTGCTCAGGGCAGTGATCCAATATTTGCGCAGCAGCGCAGAGTCTTTGATATGGAAGATGGGCTAATACCTGCGGCCATGTTTACCCCCACTGACGCAGATGCCGGCTGGAGCGCGGTAGAAACGCCCATACAGTCGGGTATAATCAGTCAAAATCCATATCGTTGGGCCCTTAAGTCCGACGCTATTACCCATAACCAACAGGCAAAAATTAGCTTTAAAGGTAATTTTGAAGAGGGAACGTTGTATTTTCAATATAAGCCCCGTACTGAACTCGGCGGGGATGAGTTGCAAGTATCCATAGACGATGCCGCACCTGTGTATTCCTCTTCAGGAGATGGCAGCTGGACAAATCATTCCCTGGCAGTACCGTCTGGTCTTCATACCATTACCTTTACGTATTTTAAAAATGGCAATTATAGCTCTGCAGACGATACGGTATTTATCGATAACATTACCTACGACAGCGCAGAATTTGGCAACACAGCTGATACCGATAATGATGGATTAAGTGATATTGATGAACGTGTGCATGGCACTGATATGTATCTAGCAGACACTGACGGTGATGGTTTTAGTGACTCCAGGGAAATTACTGCTGGCAGCCTCCCTAGAGATGCCAGCAGTGTTCCTAGCACCAGCACATGCACCGCCAGTGAAAAGCTGGCAGGCTGTGGCACCCCTCCCGAGAGTGATGACGACGGTGGTGGCGGTGGTAGCTTTAATGCCCTAGCACTACTGTGTTTCTCTATGTTGTTGATCATACGTAGAAGAAGCTTAAGAGCTAAACGCTTCTAACATTAAAGGGCCATTTAATAAATGGTCCTTTTTTTATTCACCAATTAAAGCAATTAATTCACTATGAAATTTTTAATTATTTTTTTATCTATTTACAGCATAAGCTGCTTTGCTGAACCGCCAACCTGGGTATTAAACCCGGATGAAGCCGGTTTTAAATACGCCATCGTCGGTTCCGCCATGCCGCAAAAAATGGGTGAACGAGCCCAATATAAAATGGCCGAAATGGCAGCACGCAAAGAGTATTTTGCCAACAAAGACACCTACATCCAAACTAGCCAAGCATCCCACACCGACAGTACAGGCAAGCAAAATTTTGAGTCCAACACGTATGTAAACAGCAGCGGCCTCATGAGTTTTTCACACTTTTCCAGATTAAATGAATGGAAAGACCCAGAGACTCGAGAGTTATTTTTGTTATACGCCATTAAATAAAGTGACCTTGTGTACTTGTGAACCGCGCAAGCACAATAACAAGAAGAATTGGCTTAATCCGACACATTTTTGTCCTGTCACGAAGATTTAATCCCCCCTAAAGCCGTTTATAGTGTTGAATACCCTGATGCATACATAGGACTTTCATCATGAATCAAAGCCATTCCCCAAAAGTTGTGATTGCCGGTGCCGGCAGTATTGGTTGTTACGTGGGTGGTATGCTGGCCAGCGGTGGCGCCGATGTGCATTTTTTTGCACGCC
>MAAB01006347.1_pt1 | contig 10272 bp, 5 predicted proteins | sample 1115991 | NCBI WGS metagenome assembly MAAB01 (sample SAMN04961124, study PRJNA320927) | seawater metagenome | isolation source: sample BD02T18 sea water enriched with oil for 18 days | place: USA:Gulf of Mexico | collected 2013-07-27 | reverse complement strand
CACCATTTGCAACTGTACCTGACTAACGACACTCGTATGATAGAAGGGATAGTTAAGAAAGCTATAATAGCTCTATATCGTGATGGTTACTCATATGCCAAGGCCGGTGCCGGGATAATAGAACTACAAGATCGAAGTCACAAACAAAATGACTTCTTTACACCAGGGCAAAGCCTGAAATCAGAGGCTCTGATGAATTGTCTGAATAACATAAATGCTAGATATGGAAATAATAGTACACATATTGCCTCTCAGGGCATAAGTGGACGCCGGACTATGAGCCAGAAGATGCTAAGTCCAGCCTTTACTACCAGGTGGAAAGACATTCTAAAGGTAATCTGTTGATAGTTCGATCTCATAAAGCGAAGTATTACCCACCTAATAAGTGAACATCTCTAGATGACCGACGTTTTATAAATACACCCTTAAATAACTCTGTAATATAGCCCTAACAACGAAGATTGTTTTAACACGTTGAAAACAAATACGACAAACCCAGCCAATATAATAGCAGAAATGGAAATCCGAACTATACTGTTAGCAGTGGGAGGGTAGAAACAAATAAAATTACTGGCGATAAGCCACTAAAGCCTTCATGCTGTAAATATTGGAATTTTGCAATACCCAATAATAAAAAAACCCGACAATGATTTGGGGTCATCGCTCGGGTTCATTTAAACGAAAAGACACAAAGTTTGTGTATTGTCGATGCAAACCAAAAAGTATCCCACTATAGATTAGAAAGCAACATATATGTTGCTCTACTAAGGGGTGACTTATGGTGGCTATCACAAGCTGGGTGTCTAAATAGGAGGAACGACTATGAAGACAGGTAGTATCACCATTGGGGTGCTTACAGTGATAGCTCTATTATCGCTGGCACTAGGGAAAGGCTCATTCGAGATTAGCGTTAAAGAGCTTCACATTTCAAAGAACATACAGAAGGAGTAGCTCTACTCCGAAATTTCAGTGGCTTCATCAAGTTGGGGTTGGTCCATCACCACCCCCAGGTAGTTCATTCTTATAAGTAGGGTAGTAGGCATGGATAATTTAAAGCAAGTGATGCTGGAATGTTAAATGTGTTACAGAACGAGTCATAAGATATTAACTACAAAACGAGTAAGTGATGTTAGGAGTTAATCGGAAGAATAATTTAGATCTATTTCTAAAAAATAATAATAATCAAAAGATTAAGATCCAAGCCAAGCAACGGGGATTGCGTGCATTTGCTGATTGGCTGGATAACTGGCATTTTACTCGAATCCTGCAATCGCTTGGCAGTTTTGCATTGGTACTTACACTTATTGCTTTCTATATTGATTGGAATGATCGAGGTAATGAACGGAAAGCCCGTCGGTGGTCGAATATAGTGATGGCCCAAGAGATTATTAATGGGAAGGACGTCTCTCCAGCAATAAGGGGAGAAGCTTTAAATTCAATTCTAGTGAATGGTATTCCTTTTGAAGGGCTATTCCTTCGCAGTTCATCGAATGAAAGGTATGAAATTACGGGCGTAGAATACTCTAACGAAGTAATTTCAAATTATTTTGAGAGTGCTTTATTAACACATTTTGATTTTACGGGAGCTGAGCTTAGAAATAATAATTTCAAATTTGTGAGTATTGAAGATTCGAGTTTTGAAAATACATATTTCATTGGTAATAGATTTATGGAATTAATATTTATGAGGGCTAATTTCAATAACTCAGAAATGATAAACGAATATTATGAAAAGGGACGTATTTTTAGGTCTAGCTTTAAAAAGGCCGACATAACATCAAGCACATTTAACTCTACTAGATTTTTTAAGAATGATTTCACAGGCTCTACCTTAGAAAAGGTTAAATTTATTAATGCTGCTCTTGTTGAAATAATTTTTCATAATTCGCTTTTGATTTCAGTTGATTTTAGCAACGCCGTATTAAGTTCTGTTAATTTTAACGGAGCTCTCTGTATTGGTTGTGATTTTGCAGGTGTTGAATTTAAACAAACAAGTCTTGATGGGCTTGAGTTTTCATACACAGATAAAACAGATGAAAAGAAAGATATGAGCAACCTGAGAGGAGCAAAGGGGCTAACCTGTGACATGCTTACCAAGGCGATAAATTGGGAATATACGCTAAGGGATAAGGCACTGGATTGTGGTAGACCTTTTAAAGGATTTGAAAGATAACAAGTAAATATCGTTGCTTGAGCCAGGTCATAATTCACTTATAACAATTAGGGACTATACCCGCATATCCCTCAGTAAAACTGGAGCTAGACAAAAAATATTCATAGTTATATATCATGTACATAATGTCGAATGATTTACCAGAATACTGCGCTTATTGCGCTTATTGCGTTTTTTAGGGGAGGGTTATCTTGTGATGGATCTGACCTAATGCAATTGAGTAGTTATTTTCGATTATTAGATGTCATGGCTATGTAGGGTTCAACTTTAATAGTCTTTTATGAATAGTAAGGCGGATTATCTGCGTCCATATTGGATTGTAAGAAATTTGGGCTAAATACTCCGATATCTACCTCAGACGCTATTAGTTTTATGATATAGGATAAATTTAGACATCTTAATAGTAACAGGCCTCTCCTAGTTAATAACCCTGAGCGGCTACCTGGCACAAATGTATTCTGTCAGGTTGCCAGCCCCATAAATGGTTGGTTAAAACAGAAGCTATTATGGGTAATCAACCCCCCTGTATAGTTCGTAGAACCATAAGATGTCCGCTTGGCCATTTTATTGTATTAGAATGCGGACAATTTATGATTGCATTAATACTCAGAGCTCTAAAGACACTAAAACTCATAAAAATCCTTACCATAATGTAGATTTTGGTAAGGATTTTTTTATGCCTTTCTTTCTTAATATTGGGAAAGGCAGGGGGTATTCCAGCATCCGCATTGGCCCCGTCACAGCACGGCTATGATGGGCTATTGCCGCGGCGCACTATAGGCAGGTCATATCCGCTATTCCCAAAACTTCTTTGGTGCGTTTTGCTGTGGTCTGTTGTTCACGTATTACTTATTCCAGTTTATTTACATGAATGCTGCTGCATTAGTGACTAGAACTACTTGGTTTAATTATTTTCATTAAGTTAGCCAGCAATACACTTGCTTGCTCAAATTCAAAGTCATGGATGTTTTCGGAAATGGATTTATATAGCGAATCAGGGTGACCACTAAGTATAATTTTCAACTCTGGTAGCATGTGCTGCGCACGACTGCTGCTCTGGGTGGTTAGGGTGTGTAGTGCATGGATCACATCCAGTTGCTGGGTAATATCCATTATATCGGTGGCTATAATGGGCTGTGGCGGGATCGATTCTTCTGGACGTGTGCTAATTTGGTTTAACGAGCATAATACTTCGTTCAGCGACTGCAATAGTGCATTTTTTTCCTGGGCCGGTGTCTCGTCCAGTTTAAGCTGGTCTTCATATTTTTTGGCATGGGTACTTAACTTGGTGGCACCGATGTTGCCCGCCACTCCGACAAGGCTGTGCACCAATTGTTGTACCGATTTCCAATCATTGGAAATAATTTCCTTGGCCAGGTTTTTCTCAAATGATTTATATTTACTTTTAAACTCGTTCAATAATGACAAGTAGAGTGTACGGTTTTGAACAATCAAGCTAAGTCCCAGTTCAATATCAATACCAGTGAGCGTGTCTGGCATTTTAACAGGAGGCTCTACTGACGTTTTGGTTTGTTGCTGGATGATGACGGGTTTAGCCATGTTCTTTGGTTTAATCCAGCGTAATAATGCGTTTATTAGCTCGGGAATGATAATCGGCTTACTAAGGTGGCCATTCATGCCCACGCTTAGGCATTTATCTTTATCGCTGTTGAGTGCGTGGGCGGTCATGGCCAGAATGGGCACAGTTTGAAAATAGGCGCTGGCCGTATGGGTGCGTATGGCGCGGGTCGCTTCAATTCCGTCCATCACCGGCATTTGAATGTCCATTAAAATGAGGTCGAATTTATTATCAATTACGGCCGCCACAGCGTCCAGACCATTGCTAGCAATGGTGGCCTGGAGTCCAAAGCCCTGTAATAATTCTGATGCCACCTGCTGGTTAATGGGATTGTCTTCCACTAATAATACCTTGGCTCCGGCGATGGTCGATAATGCTGTTTTATCAAAATACGGCTGATGACCGATACCTTTTTCTTGTCCGTCGGACAGCGCCCTTTTTATGGATGCCAGTAATACCGAAGGTGTGACGGGTTTTAACAAGAAATCATACAGCACGTCTTCCACATCCTCTTCAACTGCGTCTTTTCTATCATGGCCGGTGACCATAATTAGGGCGGGCAGTTTGTGACCGAGCAATGCCTTTATTTTACGAATACATTCCATGCCATCCATGTGAGGCATTTTCCAGTCCATTAACACCAGATCATACGCAGCCTGTTTGCCGTCCTTCACTTTCTGTAAGGTTGCTAAAGCCTGTTCACCAGACTCAAGGGCCAGCGTATGTATATTTACACCCGACAGGGTAAGGCACAAGGCTTCTCTTGCGGTGTGATTATCATCCACAATTAAAATCCGTTTTCCAGCCAATTTCCGGGTATTTAATAACAAAGATGCAGATTTATCTGCGACCTTAAATGGCAAAATACATGTGAAGCATGAGCCTCTTCTAGGGATGCTTTTGACGCTTATGGTGCCGTCCATAAGCTCAATCAACTGTTTGGTGATGGATAAGCCCAGCCCTGTGCCACCGAAGCGTCGAGTAGTGGAGCCATCAGCCTGTGTAAAAGGTAAGAAAAGTTTACCCATGGCGACTTCATCCATGCCGATACCCGTGTCGGTAATTTCAAAGCACAGGGATATTTGATCGTGTAGTTGTTCAATTAATTCTACCTTAATAGCGACTTCACCACTTTCGGTAAATTTAACTGCATTGCCGATAAGGTTAGTTAATATTTGATTTAACCTCAGAGGATCACCCTCTAGCGAGAGTGGTAGATCGGGGGGGTAGTTGACCAATAATTCCAGGTGCTTCATCTCGGCATTTTCGCGCACGATATCACTCACATCATCAAGCACCTGGTCCAGTCGAAACGGAATACTCTCTATGCTTAAACAGTTGGCTTCAATTTTTGAAAAGTCGAGAATGTTATTAATGAGCGCCAGCAGGTTATTAGAGGAACGACTAATTTTTGATAAATAGTCTTGTTGTTGTTTGTTAAGTTTGGTCTCCAGAGCAAGGTAACTTAAGCCGATAATAGCGTTCATGGGCGTGCGAATCTCATGGGACATGTTAGCCAAAAATTCTGACTTGGCGGCATTGGCTTCATCGGCTTCTTGTTTGGCTATTTTGAGTGCCTGGGTGCGCCGTTCCACTTTGGACTCCAACTGGTGGTAGGCCTCATTCATAATTAACGCTTCGGATTGACTGCGGTTATTTTGTTCTACCAGAGATATACGTTGGGCAACGAGTTTTTCTTCTCGTTCCTGGTAAAGTCTTTCGGCAAGAGCAAAACATAGGATGATGGACTCCAGAGCAGAACCTATTTGTAAGCCATATTTCATGAAAACGGTAGAAGGTATTAACGCAAAGTGTTCGAATGCGGTTATTGATGAGCTTAAAGCAAGGAATGACCATGACACCGTGTAATAACGGGCCGAACGGCTGCCATGTTTCCAGGCGACGGGACCGACTATGAACAATATTATGTAGCAGGGGATGATTACCAAGATAGATATTCTCATGCTGTGAGTTAAGCTAAGAGTACCAATGGCCATGAGTTCAAGAACGCCGATTAGGATGAATGCCTTAATTATTTTGTCTAGCAGAGGACTACAATCCTTTATGGGCAAAAATGTTCTTGCAAATAAACAGGAAAAAATCATTATCAATGGCAGAATAAACAATATTGCGGAATTAAGAATTTCAGGTGAGACCAGATTGATTAATTGTGATGACTTGCCTCGTATATGTAAAAAAAGGCAAAGGTAACATAATGTTGCCATGGCATAATAAAAATAGTTTATTTCTTTTAGATTAATGAAAACAAATAAGTTAAAAATAACTATGATGAACATAATGCCATAGTACAGAGAGTAAAATTGATCGACTTTTCCTGTCTCAATCATGTAGTCTTGTGATTTCCACATTGTCAGTGGAACAAGGAGCGTTCCCATAGACTGAACCTTTAGGTAAATTACTACCTCCTCATTTTGATAAAGATTTATGGGGAAGATAAAATTAGGGTGCTTCATCTGGCGTGAGTCAAAAGGACGCAGAGTTCCAGTTTTGATATGTTTAGAGGTGATGCCATTAGTCACCTGATAATAGTCAATATAATCTATTATTGGGTAATCAATGGCTAATATTTGGCTGGCAAATTCTTGACTATGGTTGATGACTCTAAACTTAAACCAGAAGGCTGATTCGCTGTAGCCAAAATGAATATCATCACCAGATACACTCTTCCAGGTTGATGGCTCAGTATGTTCTATAATCTGGTTAATGTTTAGCTGGGCGCTAGGGTCCTCTAGATAAAGCGTTTGTACAACTTGCTCACTGGAGTATGAGCCTGATTTTTCTTTGATAATATTATCGTAGCCATGGCTGTTGGCGGTCAAAATACTAAATATCAATACAATGGTATGCACTAACCATGGTGGCCAACCGTATTTTCTATGCATGCTGTAGTTATGAGCCTGATTTTGGTAATTGGGAATATCAAATTCTTCAATAATAAATTTAAAGCAGTTAGCCAAAAACTTGATTTTTTCCGGCATGCTTGGCTTTGTATAGATTGCTATCGGCTTTCTCAATCAAACTTTGTAGGGTCATATCTGGTAAAGGGAGCATGCTTTCGATTCCCAAACTGATGGTGACAAAGGGGCCATTATCAGCAGCTGGATGTTTGATTTGAGTTTCCACCACACAGGCGCGCATTTTTTCTGCCAATCTCGATGCGGTATCCCTATCTGTGTTAGGTAGTATCACTGCAAATTCTTCCCCTCCATAACGGGCCACCACATCCATGGATCGTTGCACACAGCTGCTCAGCGTAGCGGCTATTTTGCGCAAGCATTCGTCTCCATAGACATGCCCGCCATGATCGTTCACAGCTTTAAACGAATCTATATCAATTAAAATTAAAGATAATTCAGATTTTGAACGTATGGCGGTGTGCCATACATAGTCCAGTGCATCGTCAAAGCGCCTACGGTTAGCGATGCCCGTAAGCGCGTCAGTGATATTGAGGCTGGCCAACAAGTCCCGCTGTTGCTTTAACTCTATGTGATTAGCCACGCGGGCCTTTACAATGGACGGGCTAAACGGCTTGGCAATGTAGTCAACCGCGCCCAAATTCAAACCTTTCGTTTCTTCCTCAACAGTGCCCTTTACAGTAACAAAAATAACTGGAATATCTTTTGTAATAGGGTCAATTTTAAGTTGTTGGCAAACCTCATAACCGTCTATACCCGGCATGTTTACATCCAGTAAAATGATGTCAGGTGGATTGGGGGCGGCCGCTATGCACAGGGCCTTTTCACCACTTTTGGCAATCACACAGTCATACTGATCAAGTGTCGCCACCAATACTTTTATATTGACGGTTTCATCATCGACTATTAGTACTTTTGCTAATTGGTTATTCATAACATGAGGCTCTGTCTGCAATGCATTATTCATTACGCGTTAATCTGCCATCTCGGTAAATTTGATCGATATACAGGGCATTCTTAGAAGGCAAGGAGGGGAATGCCGATCATAAGCCCTATTTAAAAGAGTTTAGTTCAATATTGAGCCCGCAAAGAGGGATTTTCTGACAGGCCTTTAATTAAGCCTGATGGGGTACTAGGGATTTTCCCTCGTAAAAAGACATAATCCTCTGTAATTCAGATTAGACGAGGCCTCTAGTGTGGTGGCATATAGAATTTGGCCACCTAGCTAGAGCTAAATGGGTCGTTATCAGACACGGGAGTAGATGCAAGGTACATGATTGGCAATAGGGTCTAACTTTGATGCCTGCTTTTTGTTGGTAATACCAGTGTAGACAACAGCAATAGGCACTTATTTACCCCCATTCAGTTAATTGCTGAATCTCCCTAATGCGAGCCCTTTGGAGTATTAAGCCCTCAAATACCTCAGAATAACTGAAATTGCTTACATGCAGCTGCGGAAGACTAAGGTTTGCCTGGGTAAAAAATTCTTGATGGTCCTTTTCCCACGCCATCTGCCACCATTCAATAATTTCGCTCTGACTGTCTGCTAGTTTATGGGCGCTGGGTAACCTATCTGACTTTTGTGAATTGATTGTTTCTTTGGTAGGTAAAAGATTCCACAGGTCATTATTGGGCCAGCGGGCATAAGGGAAGCAGTGGTCAATAGCGTAGTGAGTCGTGGGCTTTATTCTCGTTGAACTCCAACAGCAATTTACAGTGTGTGTTTGCTGAAGGCTATGTACTCGTTTTCTAACTCTGCTAGTAGATCTAACAGGGTCTGCCCATTCTAGAGCAGCAAGATAGTCCGCTTTATCGAATGACCTTTCTCTATTGCCACTGTAAGAAGACATGGTATTGATCCACTCATTGATGAGTGCTGGTTCAATCCAAATACTGAACTTTGAAAAATTGTCCCAAATATTGACTGGAATATAAAGTGAACCAATAGCCTGGAGGTATAGGCTATCAATTATTAATGATTCTATTTTTTTACCCTGTTTATATTCCACATCAAACACAGCCTGCTTTGAATTCGGTAGGGTAATATACTTAGCAGGCATACTTTTGATCGTTTGGGCTGCATCTCGAATAGTTTGGTTGATGGCGCGCGCCTCATCGCTATTGAAAAATGAGCTGCCGATATTAAGATCATTTAGACCAAGAGAAGGAAGAGCAAGCCAGCCCTTTTCCTTGATGAAGCTCAACCCTTTATCAGAGTTACTATTTTGCTGCATCTGGAATTTATCAATTAAGGGTTTGTAGAGTTTAACCCAGTACAGGGCGACAAGACCTAGGGGAAGCTCCACATGGGTTGCCGTACGTGAAATAACTGCACCTGGATGGCCCTCTGCCACCCTAATAAGAGACCGTAGTAGTGCTAGCTTGTAGGTGGAAGACTTATTATCGTTGATCACTATATTGCGAATTAAAGGAAATGCACCAGTACCATCATCCGGTAATCGCAATGTGATGGTTTCCCAGCTTACATCACTACGTTTTAGCTTATCCTCTTGGGTTGAGTGGCTGGCTGATTCTTTAACCAGGCCCTGTGATCTGGCAAGTTTAAGGATTTCGTCTTGGTTGACCGGAAGCATCACGCGTTCATCTGTTGAAGCTCCATGTCTTAGAGTGATGACTAGAACACCATTAGCATTTAATAATTGGGCTAGTTTACGAAAACATCGATCGCGCTCACTTACTGGAATGTGCATCCATACGGCACTCAGTAATATTAAGTCAAATTTAACCCCTAGCTTGTAGACGTTTTCAAGCTCAGGTAACGAGTCATCGAGCCAGGATATGTTAGGTGAAGTAAATTGACTTTTGGCCCGCGTTAACAGCTCTTTAGATGGGTCTATCGCAATAACGCTTAAACCTGTATCAGCCAATGCTGCAGCATCCCGGCCTGAGCCACACCCAACATCAAGTGCAAACCCGTTATTTGGTATTAGATCTAGCCAATCGCGGTGAACTTCTTTGAAGCTGAGGCTGTTGTACTGCGTGGCAAGGTCGTTAGCATGCTGATCGTAATAATCGATGTTGATTGGGTTCATAGGTAAGCATATAAATAAGATTGCTACATAGTGAACGAATGGAAGAAAAATTCCAACAGCTTGCCTATTGGTTATGGTGGTACTTCTGCCTCCGTAATCTGAGCAAATTCATCGAACCTACCATTTACTCTGAATCGCATCAAACTCACCAATCAGTCTAAACTTATACAATGCTTTTTTGCCAGTTATTCTTAACCATGATGGAGTGGTCGTACTACCTAGGAAGCCGCTGTAGTTGATTTAGCGACTTCTTTAGATTGAAGTTAATAAAGGGGAATTGCCGTGACGGGCCTGTAAATCGCTTCCAGCTGAAACGTTCAAAAATCGACCTACTTAAAAAGTGTAACTTTTGGTGTAGCTTTTTCCTTGAGGAGTAGAAAAAACCTTATAAATCAATGCTTAGATACCGCTGCATCATAGGAGTATGTTCTGGAGTGCTCTTGGCAGCTTGTTTGGTGGCCATGGTGACTGCTCTTGTTGGGGTCTGCGTTGGGCGCTGAGGCTGGCAGATAGGCTGAAATTGATGGGGAT
>MAAB01006346.1_pt1 | contig 10275 bp, 4 predicted proteins | sample 1115991 | NCBI WGS metagenome assembly MAAB01 (sample SAMN04961124, study PRJNA320927) | seawater metagenome | isolation source: sample BD02T18 sea water enriched with oil for 18 days | place: USA:Gulf of Mexico | collected 2013-07-27 | reverse complement strand
CCTGACTTTGTCATTGCCAGAAAACAAAAATTCTACTGGCGTATCAAAAACAGACTTTTTGACTATCAAGGTAAATACCGAAAAGCCAATGAGCTCAAATAACCTCAATAACTCAATAAAAATGATGTTTAGCCTAATGAACTTAGGCTTATCAAGGAAAAAATCAACTCACAAATTTAACCAGAACGCTTTAAGCTATAAAATGTAGAAAGCAAAAAGCTGCTAACCTTTCGATTAGCGGCTTTCCTTAATGTGGCGGGCGGAATGGGACGAGTATGGGTACTGATTTTATTTAAAAAAATTCCGTTAAATTATCATCCTGTTTTATAGCTAAGGCAAAGCTAAAACATGCTCCTTTTTCGGTAAGGTTAGTAACTTGTATCTTACTATGATGAAGCTTTAGAATTTGTTGACTGATAGCTAAGCCCAATCCAGTACCACTGGTACCTGCTTTAATATTTGAGCTTTGCACAAATTGCTCAAAAATCGTTTGAAATTCATTTTCAGGTACACCTGGTCCTTGATCCATAATACTGACCTCAAGAAATATTTTGTTTTCTCCATCCTTCAGATTGTCGATAGATAACATTTTATTGACGATGCATATGGTTAATATACCGCCCTTGGGACTAAACTTTACGGCATTAGAGAGTAAATTGATTATTACTTGCAATATCAAATGCTCTTCAGCCCAAACAGTCGTTTCGGTACAGCTTTTATCAACAACAACTTGAACTTTATTCTCCATAATATAACCTTCCATTTCAGACAAGGCAGCCGTTATTATCTTCATGAAATCTATATTTCGAGGGTTAAACTCTATTTTACCTGAAATTAATTTCTCAATATCTAACAGGTTATTTATCAAGCTGAGTAATCTTTTTCCACTTTGATTAATATTACTTGCGTATCGACTTAATTTATCATTTTGAGGGTTTGATAAAGTCTTTTCTAATATTTTTAGTGATAATTTTGAAAAGCTTAATATGGAATGCATAGGCGTACGTAGTTCATGTGAAACATTTGCTAAAAAAATAGATTTTGCTTTATTGGCTTTTTCTGCACTTTGTTTTGCTAAATGCATTTCATCATGGGCATCACGCATTTTTTGGTGTGCCTTCAGCAACGCATGAATATGAATCGATCGATTTTTTTGCCAAATATAAAATAAGGCTATTACCACTATGAAATAACAAAAATACGCCAGAGGAGAATTCCATGGAGCATGACGAACCCATATATTTATTTTACGGATATTACCTATATCTCCCGTAAACGGGGACATTGCTTGTACGTTAAATTCGTATTTACCAGCATTTAATTTACCAAATTGTACCGTATTTTCTTTTGATAACGGAAAACTCCATTTGTCTTTACCTGACAGCCAAAACTGATATTGAGTTTGGTCTTGCCGTTCATACTCAAGTGTAGAAAAGCTAAACTTAAGACCAATGTCATCGTGGTTTAAAATTAAGCTCTCAGTGAAAGGATGAATGGTTTTTCTTCCCACCTTAGGTGATAACAAACTAATATGGCTAAGAGTAACTTTCGGTAATTTTTTGATCTTTTGTTTTAATTCGTCAGGTGAAAACAAAGTAAAGCCTTTTACCGAGCCGTAAGCAAATACCTTGTCATTTACCCTTGTGTACGCTCCCTCGTTAAATTCATTGTTCAAAAGACCATCTTTCACCGAATAATTCTCAATAAACATGCCACTCATTTTTAAATGATATATTCCAGAATGTGAACTAAACCAAAGATCACCATCATTATCCATTTGTAGTCCATAAATTATATTATCATCGAGCACCTCTGGACTTGTTAGCTCGTAAACTAATTCAAAACTATCCATGGTAAGGCCAATTAAACTATGCCCGGTGAAGGCTAACCAAAGAATATTATTTTTATCCACCACCCAACTATCAACTTCAAATAAGATTAACTTTTCATCTTTTGGTAACTGATAAATTAGTTTCAGCTTTTCAGTGTGTAAATCTATACCCCATAGTTTGCCCGCGGTTGAAAACAACATCAGATTATGATTAGGAAGTTCCCCTAAGAATCGATGAGTAGATTCAATGTCCAACCCAGTTCCTGTTAGGTCAATTCTATTAAGCTTGCCTGTTGTTAAGTGGTACTTGTAATAGTGTTTATTGCTAACAAACCATAAATAGCCATAAGAATCTAAGTGAACACCAGTCATCCAGTTTGTTAGCACTTTTCGGTCTAGGTCACTATTCATTTTTATTGGCGTGAGTGCCTTTAGATGTGTATCAAAATATTTAAGTCCAGCATCAGTCACCAACCATAAACCATCACTTTCATCAGGAAATATATAGTCAATTGACGTTTCACTAATATATTCTTTTAAATCTTTTGCTACCAAATAACTTTGAATATTTCCTGATGAAAGTGAATATTCATTTAAACCATTTGCAGTACCAATCCAAAGCGTATTGCTTTTAGCCTGTGCCAATGACCAGACAATATTATTACTAAGTTGTTCGAATTCGTTTTCTTGACGAAAGACATTGGTAAACTGTTGCGTCGACGGACGCCAAAAGTATGCGCCTTCAGCAACGGATACAGCCCAAAGATTACCATTATCATCTATTAGCAAATCATTTATTATGTTGTTAGCAAGTTGATATTTCGATTTACTAAACGTCCATAATAATTCTGTCTCATTATTATTAGTATCAAAACGAAACAATCCTTTTGATGTTGCTAAATATAATCCTTCGTTCTCTTGAACAATACTCCACACTCCAAGACCGCTTAGCTCGTGATCAAACACCGGGAAAGGTCCTATATCAGCTAGGTAGTTTTCAATTTTCTCAACAGATAAAGAAAACACCCCCTGATGCGAAGCAAGCCATAAATTGTTGTTAGCAACGATTATAGACCTGACATTACCACTAGCACCTTGTTCATCTTTACTATTTAAATGAGGTAGCTTTTTCAACCTTTTATTATGGAAACTGTATATGTATAACGAAGATGATGTAACAATGTAGAGTATTGATTTATTTACATATAGATCTTGAATTTCATCGTTTTCTTCCAATATTGGTTCAAAATCCATTAGTGGAGTGAACTGACCGTCTTGGTCCTTTAGAACAAATATCTTATCTTTACTTGCAAGCAACACCGAACCATTGATTTGCTGTGTTATTGAAATACTAAAATGTATTTTGCGCTTTTGGCTTTCACTTATTGGCCATTCGAAATGCTTGAACACTCCTTTATGTGTATCAAATAAGTAAATACCCGATGTTTGTGTACCAATCCAAATACTTCCTGAATCATCATTAAAAAGCTCAATAATATACTCTCTTTCGAATATGTCATTAGGCCCTTTTATAATATCAATTTCATATCCATCATACCGGTTTAAACCCATTTCAGTAGCTATCCAGATAAAACCTTCTATGTCTTGTACTATTTTTGTAACACGACCTACAGAAAGGCCTTCTTCTGTTGAGATTCTTGATAGTTCAACTTGTTTTGAGTTTATAATGGAACTATTAGTTACCATCAATAGTATAAATATGCCTTTGATGTAGCAAAATTTAATCATTATTGAATTAACCCATGTGAAAGTTCGGTGCTGATAAACACTATGTGAACATGATAAATTTTTCTTAACTTATATCTTGCAAGAGCAAAATTATTTTATTCAAGTCTGCTCGAATCCCACTACCAATATCTGTTGCTTTATGTGATTTTCCCATACAATCATCTGCTAACTTCATGATCAATTTTTCTTGGTCATCTTCTAACCCCATACGGGGTATTTCCCAGTCCAGCGCGCCTTGGAACTCATTAAATACGTTTGAAATATCGTTTTGCATTTCTTCAAATGCACGGCTTGTATGACTGGATATCGACCTAATCTTTGAAATTGTCTCTTGTATGTTTTTTTGTTGCTGCTCTTTTAGAGTTAACTCGTAAATACGGATAATACATTTATCGATACCCGTTAAAATCACAGGTAATGTATCAATTAATCGTCCGTATTTCTCTTCATCAGCCTTTGGCATATTTTTAATTAATATTTGCACGCTAGAACCGTTAAATTGTGTACGAGAATCAAAACTAAAAATGCGACCTTTACTCGCTAGCAACTCCATTAACTCACGTTCAATAGGGGTACTGAAAGCATTATTAGCCAAACAAAGTTCAACGTTATCAGTTTTAATCCGTATACAGCTATTTAACTCCATACTTTGACTCCATTCGAAGTACTTTTCAGAAAGCTCTTCATATCCGGTAACTAGGAACATTTCCTCCATTATTCTAATAATTTCGCCCAGTTCACTGCTAACCGTCATTGCTGAAAAAGCCACTTTATTCGAACTTGCGACAGACGCTCTTAAATCTGAAACATCATCTTGATATGCCAAAGTACGATTAATTTTTTGCAACAGTTCTTCAGGTTCGAACGGTTTAACAAGATAGTCGACCGCTCCCGCTTTATAGCCTTCTATTCGATCCTCTGCTTGGCCATGGGCTGAAACGAAAATAACAGAGGTTTTGTTCTCATAATCAACATCCTTAAGCTGTAAACATGTTTGATATCCGTCCAAGCCTGGCATGTTGACATCCAGTAAAATAAGATCAGGTAGTTCTTTACGGCAAATATTTAGACATTCCTCACCACTAACAGCGACCTCTACTTGAGAAAACTCGTCACATAGAAATTCAATCATGATTTCTCGATTAAGCGGTTCATCGTCTACCACTAAAATTCGTTTACTGTCATTCATAATTTCAACTCTTAGCGAGTTACCCAGTTCGTAACTAAAATATAGTTCAGATCTTAAAAAGTAGTAGTTTAAAATACATGAATTAATTTGTGGATTGGTTAAAGATCATCAATTCTAAGGATGAGTAGCCATTGTCACTACTTTAAAAAAATAAAATTCATTCGTTTTTCGACTAGCAGATTCTTTGAATGTGGCGGTTAACTTCAAGGATTAAGTTATGTAGTTTCACAAGGATGTGATAAAAACCTGGAGATAGAGATTTGAACTCTATTACAGGGGCTGTGCTACAAACCCTAATTGGTTTGTTAAACCAGTACCGAGTTAGAAAACAAAAAGCCCGTTACTTTCGTAACGAGCTTTTCTAAATGTGGCGGTGAGATAGAGATTTGAACTCTATTGCAGGTGCTGTGCTACAAACCCTCATTGGTTTGTTAAACCAGTACCGAATTAGAAAGCAAAAAGCCCGTTACTTTCGTAACAGGCTTTTCTAAATGTGGCGGTGAGATAGAGATTTGAACTCTAGAAGGGCTACAAACCCTTGCCGGTTTTCAAGACCGGTGCTTTCGACCACTCAGCCATCTCACCAAATGATAAACGTGGTAACGTTTAGCGGGGCGAATATTAAATAGTGTGGTAAGTTTTGTAAAGGTTTAATTTCAAATTTTGCGAAAAAAACAAAGTCATACAAGAATTTTTCTAAAAATGGCCTAAATCCTCACTGAATTATCACAAAATTGTCCACTAACTTTAGGATTTGTTGACTTGCGAAAATTAACTTTGCTGCATAGGCTTAATATTAACAAAGTTAAAATATTACGCTATGTAGCGTAAATGATAAACAAGCTAAAGATAATGTATGGACATTTATATATGAAATCTTATAGTGCATTCGTCCTATTAATAGCGGTGTTTATGTCTGTTTTTACCAGCAAGGCTGTTGAGTCTGAACAAAAAATAGCCTATAAAACGATGGATGGTTGGCAGGTTATTTCAGCCAAGCAATGGCCTCAAGTGATAATCCCCCCCTCCCACCAGGCAAAAACAACGCTAGAAAATAAAAACATGACCGTGTCCACCAACATAACCTATTTAGATGTTGTTGATGGCAATGGTTTAGGTTTTGACGACCCAATAGATGGTGTGCAAAGACAAGCAACTTTTAACGATGCTGTAGCCTATGTTATAAGTAATTTTATTAATACGGGCAGTTTGGATATAGAGGTTTCTCAATCGCAAACCGATGGCACAGGTGCTTTAGCCTTTGGCGGGGCGCTATTTTTTGTACAAACTGGCTTTCAATCAAGCTTTGCATTTCAACATATTAGTAGCGGAGTTGATCCTTTTGCTGGCATTCCTGATATCACAATAACTATAGACTTTGGTCATGATTGGAACATTGGTTCAGGTTTTCCTGCAGTAAATGAGTCTGATTTTTTCACAATTATTGTTCATGAAATTACCCATGGTTTAGGCTTCACCACTTTGCTAAATGAAAATGGGGTATCTTCCGGTGGTGGGTTTACTACCTTTGATCAACTTTTACAGCAATCGCCCAATACAAATTTATTTGACTCAACTGGCAATTTTATTCTAACCACAAATGATTTAGATAATAATGACATTGTTTTTAACGGTAGTAATGCGCAAACAAGCTTAGGTGTAAAGCCCCCTGTCAGATCCCCTTCTCCCTTTGAAGTTGGTAGTAGCTTAAGTCATTGGAACAAAACAGCAACAGATGCTTTAGGGGTTAGTGCGGTAATGACCGAGGTTATTTCTAGGGGCACAACCAACAGAACTTTTGCCGCTTTTGAAATACAAACATTAAGAGATCTTGGATATGCAATTTCAGGAGTCGCTAATACTGCACCTGTTATTTCGTCAGTTTCAACACAAACTGTGAATGAAGATCAGTCCAGCGGCGCAATAAATTTTACGGTTTCTGATGCCGAGTCTTCAAGTAGCAATTTAACAATTTCAGCAACTTCTAGCAATCAGGCGTTAGTCAAAAATTCTGCCATAACACTTGGCGGTAGTGGCAACAACAGAACAATCACCTTAATGCCGATAGCTAATGCTAACGGAAATACTCAAATAACCATTAATGCCAGTGATGGTTTACTCACCAGCGCTAAATCCTTTACCCTGACTGTAAACCCGATAAATGATGCGCCAAATATTTCAGGTTCACCTTCAAACAGCGTAGCATCCGGTGAAAGTTATAACTTCTTACCTGATATTTCTGACCCAGATGATGATAGTTTAAGCGTTTCAATAACTAACAAACCAAACTGGATGATAATTAATAGCCAAACTGGTTTACTCAGTGGTACCCCTGACACGAGTGATATTGGTGTTTACACCAATATTATTTTAACCGTTAGCGATGGCAACCTAACATCCTCATTGAGCCCCTTTAATATCACTGTTACCGGCAATACCCCCCCAACAGCGGTTGCAGATATTTATAATACTAATGAAGGGGCAAGTTTAATTGTTAACAGTAGCTTAGGTGTACTCGCTAATGACTCAGATATAGATAATGACAACTTAACCGTAGCGCTAATAGACATGCCCGCTCATGCCCTGTCATTTAATCTAGCCAGTGATGGTAGTTTTTCTTATCAACATGATGGCAGTGAGTCGATAAATGACCAATTTAGTTATAGGAATACTGATGGTGAGTTTTTTAGTGAAACGGTCATAGTACAAATAAACATTACTGCTATTAATGATCAACCACTGTTTAATTCAACGCCAGTGACTTCGGCTGTTGCCGGACAAAACTATAGCTATCAGCTATTAGCAATGGATGCTGATTCTACACTGTTAGAATTTACCATTGTAACGGCACCTGCTTATCTTATTATTGATAATCAAAATAGACTGTCAGGCATAGTTCCCAGTGATCAACGAGACAACATTGAAATAATCATTCAAGTATCCGATGGTAACTTAACAAGTGAACAAACGTTTATTATTGAGGTTCAAAATAAAACGCCAATCATCGATAGCCTTTTTGCCAGTTTTTCTCCAACAAAGGTAATTATTGGCGATAACGTTAACCTTAATATAAGTTTTGCCCCCATTGAAGGTGCCAGTAACATTATTAATGTCACTTTAACCGGTTTATTAAGCGCTTCTTCTGATGACTGTACCGCTAACAATAATGTTTTCGAATGTATTGCCAACGCAGCAGATGAAACGAATAATTTCACCCTGAACATTGTGCCTGATGAAATTGGTGATATAAACGCCAACATTTCATCGAGTAATAGATCAATAAGTGCCGATATCAGTGTTATTAGCAATATTGTTGAACAAAGTTCAAATAACACAACAATATTTGGAGTGAATTCCCTTAATTTTAGTACTCAAGTACTAGGTGATATACAAGAAGGTATTGTAGTTTCTCGTTTGCATAATGGACAACATCAGTTACTAATTTACGATCCGCTTACTCTGAATTTAGTTTATTCAGAAAATATCAATGCAGGTTCACCATTAATAATCACTGATATCAATGCCGATGGCTTGGCCGATCTTGTCGGTCAGGTAGAGGATGATATTCAAATAAGAATAACGAATAACGAGACTTTTAGTTTTGTTCAATCAATAAAAAATTCAACGTTATTACAAGTGACAGAGAGTGATAATAAGGTATTCATGCTAGTGAAAACGTCTTCACAGTTTATTATCTATCAATTTAGTAATGGTATGTTTGACTTGATCTATCAAGAAAATATCATCATTGAAGATGCCAAATTAGTTGGCTTAAGCCACGGGGCAACCAATGCAATAGATTTATTATTAACTCGCTTAGATGAACAATTAGATAAAATCACCGAAATTCATTTTGATTTTATAGCTACACTAGCAGAGGCAAAGAACAGTCAACAATTGAATGGGCCAGCAAATATTGAATTTATCAATGGCACCGAGAGTAAGTTAAGCTTTATTGATATTGATAATGACCAGCTTATGGAAATTATTGTAGTTAATGCTGAGCAACAATTTAATAAAATACTGCTACAAATAAGCTCACAAAGTGATGAACTGACATTAATTCAAACATTTGGCAATGCAAAAGTCACATCAACTCATGTTGGTGACTTTAATGCTGATGGCAGTGATGATCTATTAATACATAATACTAATGGTGTAATACAAGTCTTTATTTTAGACACCATCACGCAAAATTTTGTTTTAAACAGTAATGGCTTTTTTGCCGATACTGGCACAGTTATTGTTGCCGACTTTGATCAAAATGGCGTAGATGATGTTGCTATTTACGACATAAACAACAGTAACTTAAATCAATATATGCAACAAGCTAGTTCATTCACTGAAGCTGATTTGGCAATAACCACCAATGACAATGGCTCTTTTGGCGTTAATGTCGTTAAAAGCCTGACATTTACCCTAACAAATATTGATAACGATACTAGCCACAACATAATACTCGATATTGTATTACCTGAGCTATTAACTTTTAACTCATTAAAGGGCATAAGCAATAATGATGGCTGTATCATTACTGAATTACAAATTGTCTGTAATGAACTCGCTGGCTCAACAACACTCTCTTTTACATTGGATTTAACAGCCAACACTACCGGTATGGACTCTCTAATGCTTTCGGTCAGTAGCGATACGCTAGATACCGATTTAACCAATAATCAAATTCAAGTAAATATAAGTGCAAACAATACTCCAGCACCTCCGCCATCTACCTCTAACGGCTCAAACAGCAGTAGTGGTAGTTTTTCATGGTTGATCACCCTTTCGCTTTTATTATTGATCTTTAGAAGTAATTTACTAAATAATTGGCAATATTAATTTGTGGAAGTTCTCAATGGTATACATGAATGACAGAAAATAGAGTGTTGCTAGCCACAACACTTTTTATATTTTTTGCCACTCCCGCATGAACACGGATCATTACGGTTCGGGGTTTTGTCGAATGTCGTGGTGGTAGGCTTGTTTAGTATGGCGTTTAGTTCATTGATATTTTCATCGATGGCGCTATCTACTGTGATATCAGCAAATAGTCCATTCTCGGCAACTAACGTCTCTACTTCTAGTTTTCTTTCATCACTGCTAACCACTAGCGTTAACGGGTGTTTTTCTGTACCAAGCTTAACGGTACGCTTAGTGTTATAACCTGTTTTGACATGGTTTACTCTGGTGTGGATACGCCCTTTGTAATAAAGATCGTGCATGATGAACTCCGCTAATTAAATACTAGATTTGAGCGCGGCAGTATAACGTAAAACGTTCAATAGTCGACTATTGAATTAAAAAATTTGATCCTTACCTGCTTTCTTAAAGGTATTTGCAATACTTTATGCTGAGCTTCTACTGTAACTAAATTCAGGCGTGTGAACTAACTAAAATTTTTGTAGGAATCTGGCCATGTTATCTTTTTGGTAATCTTCCATATTAAGGTACACACCAGCAATTGATATTAGTATGATTATGCCTGATATGATTAACGGTTTAGCCAAAA
>MAAB01006342.1_pt1 | contig 10283 bp, 17 predicted proteins | sample 1115991 | NCBI WGS metagenome assembly MAAB01 (sample SAMN04961124, study PRJNA320927) | seawater metagenome | isolation source: sample BD02T18 sea water enriched with oil for 18 days | place: USA:Gulf of Mexico | collected 2013-07-27 | reverse complement strand
TGTAGGTTATAGAGTTTCAAAGAACTTCATATCTCAAGGGTATGCAAGTTTTTGTTTAGCTTCGCTAATAAAAATTGCAAAAACCGAATTTGTTATTAAAAGCTTAGAAGCTAAAGTATTAGAAAATAACCCAGCTTCAAAGCATATATTGTTAAAACACGGATTTGAAATAATTGGCAATGTACCTAATTTTATTACATTAAATAATAAGCCACTAACTTGTACCGAGTTAAGGTTCAAATACGCATAACAAGCAAATTAATCAGGCCTAAAAACAGTTGGCTTTTGCTAATGCGTCGCTAATTTTATCCAACTATTTTTTGCCTCTGATTGAGGCGTTACTTTTTTAACGGAATATGAGTAATCAAAGGGCTTTGTATCATGAATAAAGTAATTGTTACTTTCTTGATAATGAATTGTGTAAGTTGTGTAGTGTTACCGGAAAAATCTAGAACTGCTAAATACAAGTGTGGTTTATCAACTGATATGAAAGTATTAAAGTTTGTAAACTTAAACAAAAGAGGTAAACAATTTTATCCTTGGACTGATGAAATTTTTGCTGTATTTACAGTGCCTGTATCAACCGTTGTTTCAGGCGGTTACGTATTAATTAATAATACATATCACCTAGGTGAAAAAATGGCTAAGTGTAAATAGTAATTTAGATGGGTGTATTATCCATACAAGGCAATCAAGCGGAACTATGAAGTTCCCCCGTTTTATGTATTTTCACTATTTAAGTGTGTAAAAGGATTTATGAATGCTCAAATTAACAGTAGTTATTGTTTTTTCTCTAGTACTAGGCGGGTGTATGTCAAGCACTGAACTTTCTAAAATGTCTGAGAATAATGTTAAAGCTGGCCGTTACTATGAATCAATAGGACAACCCCAAGCAGCACAAAGAGAATATAAGGCAGCAGCTAAACATAAGAAGCAATCTGAAGCGGATGAAACCATTTTATTCGATATTTTATGGTCATTGCTTACGGGAAAATAAGTACATAACTAGCCAATTTAAGTGGACAGATAACAGCTTGGCTTTTGTTCACTCTACTCACTATTTTAGCCAAGCATTATTTACCCGTTATTGGGGTTTTATGTGATTTAAAAGGGAGGATGTATTGGCAAATATATTTAGCAATATACCATCAGAATTACCCAATGAAATATTCGAAGATATTATCATTACAGAAAAGCTAAGGGTTGAGCGTATAGTATCAAAGGGACAAACATCTCCAGATACCGGATGGTATGATCAAAGTGAAAATGAATGGGTTATTGTTTTATCTGGTTATGGTGTAATTGAGTATATAAATGGTGTTAAAGTTACTCTACAGCAAGGTGATTACTTACATATCAAAGCTCATGAAAAGCACCGAGTGATAGAAACATCATCTAATGAAACGACGGTTTGGTTAGCTATTTTTTATTAAGCGTATTTATTACAAAATACGCTGTTAAAAAAGAAAATACCGTTGGTTTTTGCTCCTGTGTCGCTTATTTTAACCAACTATTATTTGCCCATTAACAGGGCGGAATACGCACAGCTCATCCTTGAGCATTATCTTTACTAAAGGCTTCTTATTCGCCTAATTTCTTCCTCATCAATACGTAAAGATTCTAAGAACAATTGATGTTCCTCAGGCTCCATCTTTTCAAAGTTTTGGTGCCATTTGAGCATATCGTCTGCGCTAAACCCAGATGCTTTCATTATTTCTACCCAACGCTCTTTCGTAACCATGTTTTTCTCCAATAATTCAGGTTGTTGCAATAGCGCAACAATTGCACTTTGCTGCTTTCTAAACTCTGATATACATTGCTCAAGTTTATTAAATTGAGTTTTCAGTATTTCTGATTGAGTTTCTGTATTATCGTGTTCAATAAGATTATTTATATCTGCGACAGGTATCCCAAAAGAACGAAAACGCAATATATCTTTCAAGCGTTTTAACTCCTTTTCACTATACCAACGATACCCATTTTCTGAGCGTAATTTAGGCATTAACAAACCTTCACGTTCATAATAAAGCACTGCCGCTCGTGATATACCACAAGCTTTTGCTAATTTAGTTACCGTAAGCATTTTTATGACCTCTTGCTGAACACATGAGTAGTTTCAACCCTGAACCTATAGACGAGTCAAATACCTTTAGTATAATATTTAAAGTTTGTCAGCGAAATATATATAACAAGTCATTTATGCGGGACAAAAAACAGCTGATTTTTGCTCGTGCATTGCTAATTTTAACCAGCTATTTTATTAGCTCTTAATGAGTCGTTAGTTCCATTATCAAAGGATGTGTTGTGAATATCGAAAAATCGAACGAAATTATAGAGTTGGTTGTGTATACAATAAAACCTGAAATGAATAGTGTTTATGTGAATACAGCAATTGAAAAATTTCGCAAGCTTGTGATGGGCTTTGAAGGTTTCATCAGCTATGAGTTTTACCAAAGTTGCCGAAGCAAAAATATTTTTATGGACTTTGTACGTTGGGAGTCTCTTGAATTTGCTGAAGAAGCAGCTAAACAAGTTAAAATACTTCAAAAATCTCCTGAGTACAACGAGTACCTAGATTCGTTTGCATCACTAGAAATATTTAATCATTTCAATCAAGTGAAAGCATGGAGCTAATAAGAACTTCAAACAGAAAAATCCAGTCAATATTTTTCGCTCAAGTCAGGGGTAACGGGTAATTTAATCCTATATTTATCACGTCGAATATTAAAAAGGGAACTACAATGGGATCAATAGAAAAAGCAATCGAAGCTGCATACCAAGCTCATATATCATCACTTTATAAAGTTTTATCTAAATCGCTTTTATCTGCCAAAGGGGATGCGAGTGAAGTTGCGGCAGCCGAAAGTCGATTTAAAAAAGGATTGGAGTTTGCCGCTGATGTACAAAGTAAAGCAAGAGCTGTAGCTGGCTTATAAAAGTTTACATAACAAGGCCATTAAGCGGGTGAAGATCAAGGTTACAGTTGACTGTTTTTTTGTTTATTGGCTATTTTAGCCAACTATTATTTTCTGCTTATTACGGCGTTAGATGATAGGTGTAATTCCTAGGTAATGCAGTTTTAGCTCTAGTCGCGGCTGCACATGAATATATTCTAACTAGTGAGAAAAATATGATTATAGAAAATGTGCTTCCTGAAGATTATTCAGAAATGCTTAATCTTTGGGAAGATTCAGTCCGAGCTACTCATCACTTCATTACAGAAGAGGATATTGATTTTTTTAAACCAATTATCATTGAACAGGCTTTTCCTGCTGTCACTTTGAAATGCATAAAAAATAGTAGTGGTTTAATCGTTGGTTTTGTGGGCGTCGATGAATCTAAAGTTGAAATGCTATTTATTTCTACTGCTGAGAGAGGGAAAAGTATTGGTAAGGTTCTTTTACAGTATGCAATTAAGCATCTTGATGTAACGAAAGTAGATGTAAATGAACAAAATCCATTAGCAGTAGGGTTCTACGAACATATGGGTTTTAAAGTTATATCTCGCTCTCCAATTGATGATATGGGCAAACCATTTCCAATTCTACACATGACACTTTAAGTTTTGGTTTGTCGTAAACAGATCAGCTAGAAGATACGTCTAAAGCTAATAACTGAGGGCGTTTCCGTATTGTTAAAAACACATAACAAGGCTTTATGTGCAAATACGTTATGCACAAAATGTATTTCTGAATATGTTGCTATTCAGCTATTGCGAAGAAGAGAATTATGTTTTTAGATTTTTTTTCATCAGAGGTTATTGAGTTTACCAAGGTATACTTGGCCGTTTTCTATTCAGTTGTTGCAGCATTCTATACTTTTAGAGTGGTTAGCAAGCAAAGAAAGAATGGTAAACCATTAGTATTTTCAGGAAAACTGTTTTGCAAATCATGGTGGAACCATATTGTTTTTCGTTTCTTCCGTATTTCTATATGGATGATATGTTTATTGAGGCTGTTTTACCCGAATATTGATAATTATTTAGGTATGTTAAATATACTAGAGTTATCACCAGTTATAGGTCTTGGTTTAGTATTATTAACTGCCGGCTTTCTCTCTACCGCTTTAATTCATTGTAGTTTAGGAAAAGAGTGGCGCTCTGGTATTGACCCTTCTGGGCCAAGCAGAGTTATTACAAATGGGGCTTATCAATTTTCTCGTAATCCTATGTTTGTTTGTATAGCTATTGCGCAACTAGGATTTTTCTTAGCTATGCCTTCTGTTTTCTCATTGGTATGTTTAACTATTGGTTTATACACGCTAAACAGTCAAGCTTTAGAAGAAGAAATACATTTGTCTCAAAAATACCCTATAGAGTACGCTGCTTATGTAGCAAAGGTGCGGCGTTGGGTGTAAGTTTATAAGTAGCATATAACAAGCGCTTTAAATTGAGCAAAAACAGTTGGCTTTGTTTCGTGCCTCAACAATTATAGTCAACTAAAATTTTCCCCTTAACAAGGTGTTAGGTGTCAACTAAGCAAAGGAGTCAATCATGGCAGAAATAAATCATCAAGTTGGAATTAAAGCTCCGCCCGAAAAAATATATGAGTTACTCACCACAAACGATGGCCTATCTAAATGGTGGACGAATGATATTTCAGGTGCAGGCGAAGTTGGGTCAATTATCCAATTTCGTTTTAATGGCGGTGGACCCGATTTTTCAGTGACTAAACTAATTCCTAATAAGTTTGTTGGCTGGACACATTCAGGTAATATGCCTGAGTCATGGGTGGGAACTGAAATCCAATTTGAATTAAAGGTTGTGGAAACCCAAACTTTCGTTAGGTTTGTACATTCCAATTGGAAAGAATCCTCTGACTTTATGGCGCATTGTAGTACTAAATGGGCGGTGTTTTTACTAAGCCTTAAAGATGCTGTTGAAAAAGGTACGGGCAAACCTTTTCCAAATGACATACATATAGATCATTCATAAAATAGTATGCCAAGAAATACCTGATAAGGCACTCAAATGGAAATTACAGTTGTAGTTAAGCGCTCTTTGCTAGCACTATTGCCCGGTTGTAGTAAACGGCAGCATTGTTGTCTTACCCCGTTTTCGTTATATGAATGATGAATGTCGGCAGATCTATAATAGACACCCATAAAAAAGCCATCTCTATTGAAATGGCCTAGTGATTAGTTTCTCTACTTAGTTAAGTCAATAAATTATACTTTTCTGCGTCGAGCGAAACCTATACCGAATAGGCCCAATCCAAATAGTGCTAGTGCGTATGGTTCGGGTACTTCATACTGGAAACTCGCAGCATAATATGGCGCGTCGGTAATTTGGGTGGGAAATGCCAATGAATTGGAAAATGCAAATAATCCGTTATTTTGCGTAATGACACTATCTACTGTTGTTACTACCGATTGAAAATCCACGTTTACGGCAGACCCTAAACCATATGATGCGATAACGTAGTCATTGCCAGCAATCAGTTGGATAATTGATATATCTTCATACCAAAAGTAACCATCCAGTGTTCCCGTATTACCACTTACTGTCGTTGACGCCAATAGAGTACCGGAAGATTCCCACAGGCCTATTTCGAAACTGCCGTTTAATCCGAGCTGGGACGAATCAAAATTGCCAAGGGCGGTAACCTTAATGTCTTCATTAGCTGTAAAGCCCCAGCCAAGGATCTCATCTTGACCAAATGTGGAACCGAAACTACTAATTTCAACAACTGGGATTGCACTCGCACTTGTACCAAAAAATATTAAAATTAACCCTGCAAGTAAATTTCTAATCTTGAGATTTATCATAATTTATTCCTAAAATTAGTTATTGTGTGTTAAAACATATCGACTGTAGCAAATACTGCCTCAGTAACAGCATTTTTTAAGCCAATATTTTTAATGCATTGATATTAAAGATTTAAAGTGCTTGCTTGGAGTCGCAGGGCCTTAATGTATTTTTATATTTTATAATGTTCAGATGAAACTGTAAGAAATTTCGACAGTTAGGTATGCACCAATCGATTCACATGAATATTTGCAATTTGCCTAAGGCATCTAACAAGAAAATTAGTCAGGACAATTAAGTAGCCCCGATAGAACGGCACCTTCAATGAGTAGTACTTCACAAGGAACCTTATGGGTATCTAAGCCTATGAAAAATATGTTATGTTTATACATGCTAGCCTTTGTTATTTGGTTTATTAACACACTAATTATGACTCTGGCTTTAAGTTAACCCACGATAATGGAGGCTAGGACCTCGTGGGGAGTCATTATGTCTATATGAAATGGAGTTTCTATGAAGATTTTAGTTTTGTTTCTTGCCTTAGCTGTATCTGCCTGCAGCTATTCAACAGGCGGTAGCGGTGTTAATAGTAGAGATTGCTCTCAAGTTCAACGTGAATGTGTTCGCGGGGTATACGATCAATGGTTCCAAGAAAATGGTGAGTTAGCATGCACTTGTTCGGGAACTTGAACTTTACTGTCATTATCTGTTTAATATAAACATTTTGTCCACTGCATTTTGTTTTTTAACAATATATTGTCTATGGACGCTGGCTTTAAAGTTAACTAAAGCTTCATAGATAACATCGAATTGAACTAAAAGGACTTACAATGAGTAAAAAACTACCTTTGGCATTTGCCACTCTCGCTTTATCTTGTACCGTTACAGCTAATGCTTCTAATGAAAGTAGCTTGTATTTAGGCGCACAGTATAGCGCGCAAGAACTCACTTTATTACCCAATAGAGATTTTCAAACTGCTGGTATTATCGCAGGTTACCAATATAATCAATTTTTCTCGCTGGAAGCTAGGTTCAATACAGGTATATCCGGTTACTCTTCCCATCCATTTTCTGAAAACGGGTTTTCTGATGCTGAGTATAAAGAAGATATTGATTCGCAAGCTTCATTGTTTTTAAAAGCGTCTTATCCAATTTTCAACTCATTTAATATATATGCCTTAGCTGGCATGACTCAAAGTAAATATGAAATAACTACAATCAGTAGCTTTACTGATATAGAGGGAATAACAACAGATACATATCCCTCTTTAATTAAACTTTCTGAAAGTGGCTTTAGTTATGGACTTGGTTTAAATTACCAAATGACAAGTGCATTTATTGTATTTTTTGATTATAAGATATTACCTGATTTGATGGGTTCTTCATGGAAAAGTGCCAGCTTTGGTGCTAGTTACTCTTTTTAACGGATATAAAGAAAATAAATTTATCAAACATACTTATGACAGTTTGCTCGGGCGCCGAAAAGTAGAGCAAACTATCAAAAAAACCTTTTTTGGGGTTATGTTTTTAATTATTGGAGTGTTAAATGTTAGAGTTAAGACCGAACTGTGAATGTTGTGATAAAGATTTACCTCCAGAATCAACAGAGGCAAATATTTGTACTTTTGAATGCACGTTCTGTACAGATTGCGTTGAAGGCGTTCTAAATAAACAATGTCCTAATTGTGGTGGTAACTTTGTAAGTCGCCCAATACGAACTATTGCAGCATTAAAAAATTACCCCGCATCAACTAAACGAATACTAAAAGAACAAGGTTGTGCAGAAAACATATAACAAGCTTTAAACGGAAATTTCTTTTGCCGCTTAGAGAGTGATAGCATGCTGAGGTTGGAAAATATGATCCTAAAAGTAAATTTTAAGCAATTTCTTGACGAAAAGGGCGATGTAATAGCACTAACAGAACAAGCCCAAAGGGTATTTAATTTTCTGACAACGATTATATTGTCAGCTTCTGAAAATATCGAACGGCCACTGATTAACGTTGATCTAAATTGTAATACTCGTGGAACTGATCTGTCTTGTGAGGGAAATATTGAAGCGTCATGTAACACTTTGAAGGTGATTGAGTGGCAGTGTGATACCTGTGAAGCGTCCGGCACTATTTCTCATTGGCAAGGAAGTTTGTGGGATATGCAAAAACGGACAATCCACTAATTCTTAAGTTTGTCCCGTAAGTAAAATCAGTCATTCAATTTTGATGTCTACCCTGATAAATAGGTGAGCATTTGTTAAGCTCGATAAAAGATGCAAAGAGCTGTGATCAACAACAGCAATATTGTACTATTTTTTAAAATGCAACTTAATGGCTAGCTATGGATCATAGAACACAGGAAAAAGCCGACTTTACCCTTGCCAATGCCTATGGTGGCATTGAAATGGTTCGTGCCGATTATAAAGGGCAGGCGTTCTCTAAACATGTCCATGAAGGTTACACAATTGGTGTGATTGAAAAAGGCGCACAACGCTTTTACCGTAGTGGTGAAATCCATACCGCCGATACAAACTCTATTATTTTGGTTAATGCCGATGATGTACACACGGGTGAGTCGGCATCATCTGGTGGCTGGCAATATCGTGCTATGTATCCTTTGCCTGAACATTTTGAAAATATCAGTATTGACCTTTACGACAAAGAAAAATTTGCACCGTATTTCAGCTCTTCTGTGATTAATGATCCGCTAGTAGCAGAACAATTAAGGCTGCTATTTAATCACGTAGATAATAATGCCTCGCAATTACTAACAGAAACTATTATGTATAGTTTGATGTTACGGTTAACGTTAAGGCATTCAAGCGTTCGACAGGTACCCAAAGATGTTTCAGGCAATAAAGCAAAATTGTTCCGAGTAAAAGAATATTTAGATAGTTATCCTGCTGAGGATATCTCGTTAAAACAATTGGCGGTAATTGCTGGGTTAAGTCAGTATCACTTCATTAGACAATTTAAAAAAATGTTTGACCTTGCCCCGCACAGTTATCAGATACAGGCCAGATTAAAAAAAGCGAAAACGTTACTAAAAGCAGGGGTGAAACCCGTTATAGTGGCAAGTGATTGTGGCTTTCATGATCAAAGTCATTTCAACAGGCACTTTAAAAAAGCCCTAGGTACTTCCCCAAGTAAGTTCCAAAAACAAGCAGTTTTGTACAAGAACTGAAAACGATTCCCCTGTAAACTCGTTCAAAATATTGAAGGAGTGCGTTAATGCCAAGTAAAACCGCCGTCGCAGATGAGTCTATCTCAAGTGATTTTCAAACAATGAAACAAGCTGTTATTGCTATATTTCCGCTTTCACTTGCTGTTGTGCCTTGGGGAATATTGTGTGGCTCATTAGCAATCACTGTCGGATTAACTCCGTTACAAGCTCAACTTATGTCATTGTTGATTTTTGCTGGCGCGGCGCAACTTGCTGCATTAACCATGATGGGAGCAGTAGGCTCGTTATCTTCGATGTTTTCGTCAACCTTTGTTATAAGTTCCAGACATTTGCTTTATTCCGCTGTTTTTCGTGAGCACGTGAGAAATAGTTCATTCGGTCTTCGTTGCTGTATTGCCTTTTTTCTCACCGATGAAATGTTTGCAGTAACCTGTGCTTATATTGTGAGAACCAAAAGGTTTAGTCCGGTATATGCTCTAAGTTCTGGCATTACCTTTTATGTTATTTGGAATATTTCAACTTTTGCAGGCATTGTCGCTGGCCAGCATATCCCAAACCTTGAACATTTAGGGCTTGAATTTGCTATTGCGGCAACTTTTATCGCGATAGTTATTCCGCTGATTAAAAACCGATCGACTTTGGTATCAGTAGTCACGAGTGGGTTAAGCGCCATTATCCTTTCTGTATTTATGGCTGAGTATGCGCTGATTGCGGGAACCTTTATTGGCATGATTTGTGGGTATTTAACAAAAGACAAGGAGAGTGTTAATGAATGACTTTTGGATAGCTTTAGCTGGCATGACAGGCATTACTTTCTCCTGTCGATATTTATTTTTTTCAAAAACAGTCTCTTTTAAGCTTGGGCCAAAGGTAAGCCGATTACTTAGCTATACCGCACCCTCGGTTATGACAGCAATGTGGGTACCTATTGTGTTTTTAGGGCATCAGGAAAGTGGCGGTGATTTTATTACCAGTCACAAACTCAAAGATGGTGCTGGTTTAGCTTTGGTGGACAATGTTTTTATTGCCTCTACAGGGCGAGGTAATATTGTTGCACAACGAAATATTCATACAGCTTATCAAGATAAAGCAAGGTTTTCTAATTTACGCTGGGATAATCATATGACTTCGATAGCTAGTAGCTAGGTACTCTCTAGTTAGCTGTTATTACAGGGCAAGTTAACGTTAAGGTAAACTAAAAGTGAATAACTATTCACTTTTAGTTGAGTTCGTGTAAAATGCCTTTATCGTAAGTATTTATATGAAGACATAGCATGACAAGCATCCGTAAAGAAAATGAATCTAAGTTAATTCAAGCATTTAAGCATTTATTGAAAGAACAATGTTACGGCTCTCAAGG
>MAAB01032557.1_pt1 | contig 10285 bp, 10 predicted proteins | sample 1115991 | NCBI WGS metagenome assembly MAAB01 (sample SAMN04961124, study PRJNA320927) | seawater metagenome | isolation source: sample BD02T18 sea water enriched with oil for 18 days | place: USA:Gulf of Mexico | collected 2013-07-27 | reverse complement strand
AAGGAAGCCAATACTGAATATATTTCAGATTTTAATGCTTTTGCAAAGGTATTATATTCAGATAAGGAATTGGAAGTTCCTGAATTCATTTCTAACATTTTTTCATGTAGTTTTTCATAATTTTCTAACAGTTGTGCTTGTTTTTTCGCATTTAAATCAAATGACTCAATTAGTTTCTCATGTCTATTGGTTAGTTTTGATTCAAGATGCTCAGTATTTAGTTTTTGAAACAGCTCAATTTTTGACTCTACAACATTGTTCAATGTTTGTATAAATTGTGGGTTTACGGTATCTTCTAATTTTTGTAATAAATTGTCATTTTGTGTTTTGTTTTGAATTAATGTCAAAATTTCTATTTCATCTTTGTTCCAAATTTTGTCATGATATAGAATTTTAGTTTCCTCTATGCTATTTTGAATTTTAGTTAAACCTCTTTTTTCAAAAAATACCCACCATAAAGATAAAAATATTCCATAAATAGATGCATAAAATGCAGTTCCAACTCCACTTAAAAGGGTAGTGATTTCTTTATCCAAAGCAGCTTGGGATTCAACAGAAAAATCTGGCATTGATATGGCAATTGCAGTAAATGTACCCAATATTCCTAAGGTTGGGAATATTGATGCTGCTGTATTTGAAAAATGGTCATTTCGTATTTTTCTTAATTGATTGTCAAAAAAATGATTGATATTTCCATATGCTTTTTTTCTACCCGCAATTTCCAATTCATTATCTTTTAGGTATTCATCAATATGATCATTTGTTTCATCAATTGAATTGTGATATTTTGAAAATGAATACCAAGCATTGTGTTTAATAAACAATAGAAAAATTAAAAGTATAAAACCAATAATAATAATGGTGTGAAATTCTGTTTTTAATGAAATATATTTTACATAGGCTAAAAACAATGTGCAAAACATTAATAATGGTATTGAAAGGATAATGAGAAATCGAGGAAAAGATGAAACTTTTTGTTTTGGTATTTTAGTCATGAAAAACCTTTATGATAATTTATATATTCTTAGATATTGTAACACAAGAAATATTACAAGAGATTATAAAATTATTAAAAAAGTGAGAAAGATGATATTTATATCTTGAAGATAATATAAGATTTATATACTATTAATGATTATAGTTGTTTACTTATTTCAATAGCTTGCCATACTACTACAAAATTTAGAACAAATATTAATAAGGATGATGCTCTAGAAATTATTTTTTCTTTTTTTGTTCTTTTTCTACCGTGCGCCTTGAGGGATATTTTCATATGTTTAATGGTGGCTAGTATAATTATGATAACTAAAAATATTTTTGTCACTAAATACTTAGCAAGTAGAGTTGTATAAAATTCAGGAATTAGAAACTGTGAAAACAGAGAGTTTTTGTTTAATAACAAAGCTCCTGTAATCACAAGTAGAGTTATCCATATCAATTGAAAGTAACCATAAAAAGGACCAATTGCTTGATAAATGGTGTTTTGAACTTTTGGGTCTCTAAAATAGATTCCCATACCAAAGAGTAACAGTCCTCCACCAACCCAAGCAGTTGCCGAAATGATATGAATAAAAAGAATTAAATTAATCGTTATCTTTACTTTCTAAAATTTCAATGGAGATGATTTTGTCTCCTTGCGAAATAGAATCTAGAGTGATAAAACTCATTTCATCTTCTTCTTCAATCCCTCCAAATACTGTATGTCCACCATCTAAATGTGGACATTCTGCAAAACAGATGAAAAACTGGCTTCCTCCAGTATTTGGCCCACTATGTGCCATAGATAAACTACCTTTATTGTGTACTTGTTTATCTGCTTTTGTTTCACATTCAATTGCCCAACCAGGTCCTCCCATTCCAGAACCTTCTGGACATCCACCTTGTGCCATAAAACCAGGAATTACTCTGTGAAAGTTTAAATCATTATAAAAACCATCATTTGCTAAAAATGAAAAATTTGAAACAGCAGTTGGTGTTGCTTCTGGAAATAGTTTAATCCATAAGTCTCCATTATCTGTTACTACTTTTGCGTATTGTAATTTACTCAATTCTTCTTGCGATAAATCATATTTTTTAATTTCTTTTTGAAATCCAAACATTATTGTCCTTTAATTAATTTTCGCAATTATACCATTTTTTGATTGTATTATATTTTTGTTTGCTTGATTTATTTAAATTATATAAAATAGTAGCGTAATGATTTTATTTTTCATTGATGAATATCAATTTAGCTTAGTTTTGTTTTTCGGGAGTTAGGTAATTAAATTTGACCAGTGTTTTAACCAGCTCCTTATATACAGGAGCAGCTGATTGTGAAGCATAATGATAATACCAATATTTTCCAGTGGAAACAGGTTCAAAGACGGTAACTCCAATAGTGTATTTATTTTCTTTATCATTTGCAAAGCCAAAAAATGAACTAATATATCGTTTGAGATATCGTCCTCTACGTGCAATTTGAGCAGTTCCCGTTTTACCACCGATTTCTAGACCATCGATTTTACTGTATATTCCTGTACCTTCATCTACAGTTCTGATTAACATTCGTTTAATATTATTGGCAGTTTTTTTGGAAATGACTTTAACAGGCTCTTGCAAATCAAGTTTGATTGTTTTATTATTGGGAGTGACTAATGCTTGGACAATTTGAGGGGTGACCATAAACCCATCGTTATTAAAAACAGTATATGCCTTTATCATTTGCATAAAAGTAGAGGTCATACCTTGTCCATAGGAAACGGTTGCTTTATAAACATTATCTTTTCCTTTACTCTCACCTGCTCTAAATTTATATACTTGAGGCATACGACCTTTTTTTTCATAGGGTAAGTCAATACCTGTTTTTTCTGTGATACCAAAACTCTTTAATCCTGAGCTAAAATCTTGTCCCGATAGGCGTTGTACCAATTGTAAAATACCTATATTACTTGAATAAACAATAATATCATCAATGGTAAGATAATGTTTTTTAAATTGATGGTCATCTCTAATTTTGTGTCGGCCAAGTTTATATACACCTCTTCTGTATTCACCTTTTTTATTTGGTTTCCCTTTTTTATTATAAGCAAATAAGAGTTCATTTTTTTTAACCAAGTTTTTATTCAAAACCAATGCAAGAGAAATGGGTTTTAAAATTGACCCTGGTTCAAAAGGATGTTCTATGGCTTTAACATTAAGTGAGGGGATATCTTTTTGTTTGATATTTTCAGGATCAAATCTATTTGATGTGGCTAGTGATAATACTTTTCCGGTACGACTTTCAACAATAGATATAATTATTTCTTTCGCTACAAGTTTTTTCTTATAATTATCCAGAATCATTTCAATGTTTTTTTGAAGTTTAAGGGGAATGTTAAGTTTTAAGGTTGCTCCATCATCTCTACTTTTTATAATGGATTCTTTATTAAATGATATATACGATAATACATCTCTCTCACCTTTTAAAATTCCATCTTTTGTATTGTTAAGTAACTCGTCATAGCTTTTTTCTAAACCTTTGATTCCTTTAACCCGGGTTTTTTCTTCTTTTGATTCATACTTAGAAATATAACCCACAACTGGTGTTAAAGCATTGGTATAAGAGTAGAGCCTTTTCTCACCACTTTCATTGACACTAAGCCCTCTTAAGATTTTCCCTCCACGAACATTGACTGATTTGAAAACCTTTAGTCTTCTTAATTTAAAACCCAACTCTTTTAAGTTTTTAGCAGTTCTAGAATCTATGTTATATGAGAGTACAACACTTCCGGCTTTACGGAGGGATTTGTTTATTTTTTTTCTTATAATTTTTTCAGAAATATTACTATAGATTGAAAAAAGTTTTATAAATAATTCTTTTTTGTCTAAATCTAAAAAACGGGTATCAATTGAGGCTTTGTATAGTTTTTTGGAGGAGCTTATTTTAAAATTATCTGAGCTAATAATATCGCCACGTACGGCCAATTCATTTTTTGAAGTAAGTAGACTTGGTAGTCTTCTATAGTTCTTCATTGTATTAGAAACAGAAAAGATAAGTATAAAAAGAGCTAATGCAATAAACAAAAATAGTATGGTGATTTTTTTTATTTTATTTATTTGACTTAGATCTAAATCAGGCGTTTTTTTTGAAGGCATCTTTATCCATATTATATTATAATAAGAGATGAATTTTAGCCAAAACAAGATTAAATCCAAAACTGCATTTATTAATGACGATAAAAAACCTGATTATCTCTTATTTCTCTTAGCCTCACTGGCAATTATAATTAGCATCATATTTTCTTACTCTTTATCTGTATATACTGTTCTAAACTACGATTATAACCAATTTCATTTTTTTATGAGACAACTTTTTGTAGGTACTTTTTCTATTGTTATTATGTGGATTCTATCTCAAATGGAACCTTCTAAAATAGTAGGAAAAACTGGAATGACTCTGTTTCTTTTGTTCTTTTTCATTATGGCTATTATGCCATTTTTACCAGCTTCTATGGTAACAGCTTCAGGGGGTGCTAATAGGTGGATCAGATTACCTGGGTTTTCACTCTCACCTGTAGAGTTTTTTAAAATAGGATTTATATATTTTCTGTCTTGGAGTTTTCATAGAAGGGTCATGGATCAACCTAAAAAAATGAAATGGAAAGAAGAAATGATTTTGGTATTGCCTTATCTTGGCGCTTTTTTACTGGTGGTTTTCATTGTAGCTTTTATGCAAAAAGATTTTGGACAAGTAGTTCTTATGGGTGGAGTTTTATTTATATTGTTAATGTTTGCAAATAGAAGCATGAAATTCTTCTTAAGTTTAGGTGGAGTTGCCATAGTTGGTTTTGTAGGATTGATAATAGCTGCACCCCACAGAATTCTTCGAATTCAAAGTTGGTGGAGTATGGTACAAGATTCTATTCTTTCCTTTATGCCAGAAATTGTATCGGATAAATTAAGAATTGAAGACTTCCCTGAGCCTTATCAAGTGTCTCACTCTCTAAATGCCATTCATAATGGTGGGTTTACAGGAACTGGATTATCTGAAGGTTCTCTAAAAATGGGTTTTCTTAGTGAGGTTCATACGGATTTTGTACTTGCTGGAATTACTGAAGAAATAGGACTTATTGGTCTTGTTTGTATTGTTGGATTATTATTTATAATCATATGGAGAATATTCAGAATTAGTCGAAGAATTACCAATCCCATTTATCATTTATTTACTTTGGGAATTGGATTGATGATTATTATTGCTTTTTTAATTAATTCATATGGTATTTCTGGAATAATACCAATAAAAGGTATTGCTGTACCTTTTTTAAGTTATGGAGGAAGTTCACTTTTAAGTGTAGCAATTTCTATAGGTTTGGTTTTATCAATTAGTAGAGAAATAAATGAAAAAGAAAAGGGTAAATAGTGCATGGTGCAGTTGTAATTACAGGTGGCGGAACGGGTGGACATTTAAAAGTAGCGAAAGCGTTTGAAACTGAATTTATAAGCAGAGGAGTACATTGTATTTTCATTGGTTCAGTGAATGGGCAAGATAAACAATGGTTTGAACATGATATAAAATTACGAAAAGCAATATTTCTTGATACTAGAGGTGTAGTAAATAAAGGCTTTTTTGGAAAAGTAAAATCTTTGTTCCAGATATACACTGCCATGTCCCATTGCCAAGAGGTTTTTGATAAAGCTGATGTAAAAACAGTGATTAGTGTTGGAGGTTTCTCTGCTGCTCCTGCAACCTTTGCTTCTGTTTTTAGAAGTAATTGTAAACTCTATATTCATGAACAAAATTCTGTAATGGGAAAGTTAAACAAACTCACCGCTCGTTTTGCCACTGAAATGTTTTCTTCGTATGATGAAACATCAAGAATCAAAGATTATCCTGTTGATATGGAATTTTTTGATGAGGCTCGAATACGAGAAAAGGTTAAAACAGTTATTTTTTTAGGCGGTTCACAAGGTGCTGTTTTTATAAATGAATTTGCACTTAAAGTTGCTATTAATTTAAATGATATGGGTATTAAAATAATTCATCAAACAGGGCAATTAGATTTTGCCAGAGTTAAAAAGAGATATGCTCAACTGGGTATTGATGCAGATGTATTTGATTTTGATAGTAATATATCAAAAAAAATGGCACAAGCTGATTTTGCAGTAAGCAGAAGTGGTGCATCAACCTTATGGGAACTTAGTGCCAATTCATTGCCTACCTTGTTTATTCCTTATCCTTATGCAGCGAAAGATCATCAGTTTCACAATGCAAAATTTTTGATGGAAAAGAACCTATGTTATGTACAAAGAGAAAATGAACTTAAAGAAAAGTATTTTTTTGATTGTTTAAATGAAGAAAAACTTCATAAAATGAGCCAAGGATTGGTTCATTCTATTTTACTTGATGGAATAAAAAGCATGGTTGATATTATTGTGCAGGATAATACTAAATAAATATAAGTAAAAATATACCTAAGGCAATACGATAAAGTCCAAAAAATACAAAAGTAAAGTTCTCTAGAAACTTTAAAAAAAGTTTAATGGTTATGTATGCAACTATAAAGGAAACTACAAATCCAACACCCAAGACTAAAAAGTTTGCATCAGTAAAATCTTTATAGTGTTTAAGTAAATCATATGCTGTAGTGGCACACATAACTGGTAGTGCCAATAAAAAGGAAAACTCTGCACTTGCTTTACGATTTAGACCCACTAACATGGCTCCAATAATTGTTGATCCTGCACGACTTGTTCCTGGAATTAGAGCTGCGATTTGGGCAAAACCTATTAGTAAGGCTTGTTTATAGGAAATTTTTTCAATATCTGAAAGATGATGCTCTTTTTCTTTATAAAATTTTTCTACAATTAAAAAGATGATTCCACCCATTATAAACATAATGGCAACTACTTCAACGCTGAAAAGTGATTTTACTTGTTTTGCTAATAAAAAACCCACCACACCAATTGGGATAAAAGCTAGGATTAACTTTTTCCACAATTCAATTTTTTTAAGTGTAAATTTGTCACTATAAGTAAGAACCACAGCTAAAATAGCAGCAAACTGAATGATAACTTCATAGGCTTTTGTAACTGCAGTTTGATTAATTCCCATTAGTTCACTGGCAACAATTAAATGCCCTGTGGATGAAATAGGTAAAAACTCAGTAAATCCTTGAATGATTCCCAATATGATTGATTCAAATATATTCATTTTATTTAGCTTCTTTGTAAGAGATATTTTTTGATAGTTTTAGAAAAAGCTTTAAACTTTTTTTTTCTTTGACCGATATTTTATAATCAATTCTTTCTAAGTATTTAAGAATATTATTTGTGGATATTCCTGATCTTTGTGAATATTTTTTTAAGATATATTGAGGGATTTTAACTTTATTTTGAATGAATTTTTTGGATAAATTTTTCAACAGTTTTTCATGTGAGTTGTAACAAAGTCTTGCAAAGACAAAAGGCATATTGTATTTTTTGGTCCACGCTTGAGCCAAATCAATAAATTCTTTGTTTTCACTTTTGTAATAATGAATTAAAGCTTTATCTCCAATGATAATTTTTCCTTCAAGGTTTAGCACTTTTGCCAGAACATTTGATGTTGAAGATTCAATATCTTTTTCATACTCTCCAGGAATTAATAATACTGATAAAACTTGGTCTTTTGCAACAATACCTAAGTCTAAAGATTTTTCACCCCTTGAAGCAACTGAGGAAATAAAAGCAGCATCTATTTGTCTTCTTTTAAATTGTTTGTTAATTAAAGATGGATATGATTTTTTGTAATTTATTATTGCTTTGACTCGAGATGACTTGAGATTTTTTTTAATAAAAATGTAAAAAGGAAGTAAGTTTATATAGTCTATTTTTGCAAAAATCATTAAGTTTATAATCCTAAAATATAGTGTTGTTCTTTGGTGTTTTGTGCCAAAATAAATAAAAACTTGAGGTGTATCAATGTGAAGTTTTCATTTAGGTAAATAAGGGGTTAAAGTGGTAACAATAGATTTTCTAGGGCCTATTAATAAAGATTCTTTACATGTGGATATTAAAAATTTAAGTGAATTAAGTGAAATTTTAAAACAAGATGAGCTAGTCTCTTCCTGGTTGGGAAACTGTGCGGTTGCAGTCAATGATATGATGATTAGCACTAAAGAGTTTACTCTTAATGATGGTGACAAAGTGTCACTATTACCTCCTGTTTGTGGTGGGTAATTTCTATCAATGAATAGTGAAAAACTAATAATGAACAATAAATTACAATTGTTTGAGGGGGATTTACCCGTTGAGAAAATAACCAATGCTTGGTATGATGAGTTTAGAAATTCCAATTATGGAGCTATTATCACTTTTGTTGGAGTAGTTCGAGATGAAAATGGAATTGATGGATTATCTTTTGATATTTATGAACCCATCTTAAACTCTTGGTTTGATACTTGGCAAGAAAAAGCCAATAAAAGCAATGCAGTTGTTTTAATGGCTCACTCAAAAGGTGATGTTCTAAATCATAAAAGTTCATATATTGCTGCTGTTTGTTCTCCTAAAAGAAGAGTTGCATTAGAGTTAATTGATGAGTTTGTTGAAGACTTTAAAAAAAGTGCTCCTATTTGGAAATATGATATTATCAAGGGTGAGCGTATATATGCTCAAGATAGAAGTACTGCAATAGATGGTGCTGGAATATTAAAATAATGAGTAATAAAACTAGAGTTGATTTACATAACCATACTCCATTATGTAATCATGCCAATGGTGAAATGGAAGAATTTATACTTAAAGCTATTGAAATGAAAATTGATGTTTATGGATTTAGTGACCATGCACCCATGGAATTTGATCCAAAATATAGAATGTCTTTTGAACAAAAGCCATCTTATGAAGCTGAAGTGCTACGATTAAAAGAGAAATACAAAAATGAAATCAAAATACTCTTGGCTTATGAAGTTGATTTTTTAGAAAATCGAATTTCTGATGAAGTTATGAACACCAAAGTAGATTATTTTATTGGTTCAGTACATTTCATTGATGAATGGGGTTTTGACAACCCTGAGTTTATTGGTAAGTATAAACATAAAAATATAGATACTATTTGGGAAGAATATTTTGAAGCCATTGAAAAACTTGCAAAATCAAGCTTGTTTGATATTGTAGGACACATTGATTTAATCAAGGTATTTAACTTTTTACCTAAAAAAGATATACGAAGTATTGTTCAAAAATCATTAAAAGCAATAAAAAAGTCAGATATGGTAATAGAGCTAAACCCTGCAGGTTTGCGAAAACCTGTGAAGGAACAATATCCATCAAAAGATATTTTAGAAGTGGCCTATGAATTGGATATTCCTATTACTTTTGGTTCTGATGCACATGCGGTAAAACAAATTGGATTTAAATATGAAGATTTGGTTTTGTTGGCCAAAGAGATTGGGTATACAAAGTGTGCAAGCTTTGATAATAGAGAAAGAACACTGGTTTCTTTCTAGTCTATTTTTCAAGCATAAAAATATTAATTGTTCTAAAAACTTGTCTATTTAATATCTGTATTTTTAAGATAAAACTGCTTAAAGTGTAAGTAAGTTGTATATTTTTTACACAATTATTTTAGTTTAGTTTTTAGTTTTTTAGGTAGAATAAATAAATTTAAAAATATCAAGGAGATATATATGGGTAAATTCGTTAACAATAATGAAGAGTTTTTTAAGTACTGTGAAGAAAATGAGGTTCAATTTGTAGATGTAAGATTTACTGATATGAAAGGTATGTGGCATCACTTAACTTATATGATGGATGCAGTTACATCTGATCAATTATCATTCGGAATGCCTTTTGACGGTTCTTCTGTTGATGCATGGCAACCAATTAACAAATCTGACATGATTTTAAAACCAGATGTAACAACTGCATTTTTAGATCCATTTACAGCAGATTCTACTATTATTGTAATTTGTGATGTTTATGATATCTATAAAGGTCAAATGTATGAAAAATGTCCAAGATCTATTGCTAAAAAAGCATTAACTCATTTAACTGAGTCAGGTGTTGGTGATGTTGCGTACTTTGGTCCAGAAAATGAATTCTTTATCTTTGATGATGTGAAAATTATTGATAATATCAATGAATCATACTATAAAGTTGATTCAGACGAGGGTGAATGGTCTGATTCTACGGATTACGAAGTAGGAAATACAGGACACAGACCTAGAACTAAAGGTGGTTACTTTCCAGTACAACCAACAGATTCGATGGTTGATTTAAGAGCTGAAATGATGCAAGTATTAAAACAAGTTGGTCTTGAAGTTATTCTTGGACATCATGAAGTTGCTCA
>MAAB01006341.1_pt1 | contig 10296 bp, 5 predicted proteins | sample 1115991 | NCBI WGS metagenome assembly MAAB01 (sample SAMN04961124, study PRJNA320927) | seawater metagenome | isolation source: sample BD02T18 sea water enriched with oil for 18 days | place: USA:Gulf of Mexico | collected 2013-07-27 | reverse complement strand
TTTGTAAGTGTCTATGTAATCTTTACCGCCAAATTCCCCCAGGGTATTACGTTCATCTTTTTGTAATGGGGTACCGGTGAACGCAATAAACTTGGCATTGGGTAAACTGGCACGCATGAAAGCCGCTAAAAATCCATATTGGCTGCGATGAGCTTCATCTACCAATACATAAAAATTCGATTTATTACTCAGGGTAGTAAAGGTGACTTTTTCACGGTTTTCTTCAATCCATTTAGCCGATTGCAAGTTGCCTTGCGCATCCAACATTTCAAAGTTGGCATTGCGTTCTTGAATAATAAAATAGTCGTCGTTATCGGCTACTTTACGGATGCGGGTTAAGCAAGGTTCTTCGTATTTACGAATTAACTGCCACTTAGCCTTAATATTATTCTGGCTACCATCATCGGCTTGCTCATTCATTTTGGCGAAGTTTATATTGCGCTCTTGCGCCACTAGAATCTTGCCATTACCTTGGCGTTTACGAATGCGAATATCAGGGGTGTTGGGGCTCACATGAATTTGCCAGCTATCTACGGCTTTTTTTTCAGCTTGTTCGGGGGTGTCTTCTTCACGATCCTGAAACTTATGCACAGTACTAGTAAATATGCTGCCGTAATCGTTGCTTAATAGTTTCTCTAAGCCACTTACCGAGGGCACACGGGTCACCTGCAGGCCCACGTTACTAAAGGTATTGGAAATTTGATCATCAAGATCGGTACGATCGGTCAGCACTAAAATACTGGGGTTGTCTAAACCTGCACTTTCACTGCGTAATAAGCGGGCTAACATGGCCATAGTAAGGGACTTACCCGAGCCCTGTGTATGCCATACCACGCCGCCCGTTTCGGGTACGGACTTAATGCCATCACTGCCTTCAATTGGCGCTACGTCACTGGCGTAAATGCCTTGAGTATTAGCCGTTAGGCGGCTCATGGTTTTTTCTACAGCGCGCCATTGCTGATACCTAGGCAGTTTTTTTACTAGGCCGTGTTTTTCTTGTTCAAATATTACAAAGTGACACACCAGCCGTAAGAAACGGCTAGGTTCAAATAAAGCCCACAATAGCTTGTCTTGCTCTGTGGGTTCACTGCCAATGCTGGCTGGTAATAAGCGCTTAACCTCTTGCTCTTCGGCTTGTTCTAGCTTGTAGTAAAAATAAAAGGTTTCGGGTGTGCCTAGGGTTCCGTACTTGGCTTCAACTCGGTTAACCACGGCACACACTTGCTGATAGGAAAAATGGCGAGGAAAGTGCTGTTGGTATCCTAATAACTGATCAATACCCTTGCTGATTTTCTCGCTGCTTTTTTTACATTCCACTACACCCAGCGGAATACCATTTATAAACAACAATAAATCGGGCTTAAACTCATCCCCTTGAGCATTCTCGCCTATATACTGGTTAACCACATGAAATTTATTATTTTTGGTATTAATTGGCTCAAAGAATTTTACTGAGCGCTTGCGGTCGGCTTGGCTGTCATGCACCTGCACGTTAGACGCCATTAAAAAATCACGCCAAAACATCTGATTGGTTTGCATGGCGCTGTCTTGTGACGAATCTGCTGTCCAGACATTTCGCAATTGTCGCAGCGCTTGCGCCACGCCATTATTTACTTGTGCCAGCCAAGGATTCAATACCAACAAGCGTTCACACAACACGTCTTCCAGAATTAATACTTGGTTTTTGTGTTCTTGCTTTACCGCACTGCCGGGTAAATATTCATAACCCAAAGCCACCAGCCATGTTATGGCCGGTTGCTCTACCCCTGTCATTTCTGGCGTTGCCATGTTTCTTCCTTAAATACTTTTATTTTTATAACTTATTTCTTTAATTGGCTATTTAACTAACTTGATCTTCTTTGTCTATTTTTACGCGCCACTGACCGGTTAGCAATTTTTGCATCAGGCCTTTTTTCATTTCTATAATCTTCAGCTTTTCGCTATGCACATGCACTAATTTATCATCAACAACTGATAACAGCTCAGCTATACGCTCCTGTTCTACTAACGTGGGAAGAGGAAGGATGAACTCACGTAAAATTGAAGTTGTTAGATTTGTGAATACACCTCCGTGTGTCGCAGAGGAGTCTAACTTTTGTTTTAAACTTTGAATAATGTAATAAAGGTAATCTTCATTTACCTTTTCTTTATCAATATCGATAATTGCAAGAAATCCATCGTGAATACACGCATCTACAGCTAAAAACGAAGGTATACCCACTTCGCCGGAACAAATAACCGTAAGCGTACCCTTTTTACAAAATCGGCTAAGCTTAGCCCCCTCTTCTGTTAAGAAATCTTTGCTCGGTGTAACCCATTTTCCAGCTTTGGTGACATCAGACCCCATCAACCTTGGTACTGTACCGCCATAATACCTAGGGTCTCCTTTAGGTCGTGGGCTGGCACCTCTAATTACAGTGCCTAATTCCTGTATTTCAACAAAGGACCAGCCTTTCGGAATCCGCCCCAATTTACTATTTTCAAATTCAGTGTGGGACTTCCAGGTAATTTTTCCATTTTTTTTGCTACTACAATCTTCAACAGGAACACCTGCCCCTACACTAAACAATTTTTGCATTAAGCCCTTTTTAAGTTGCCGAGTACTGGATAGTTTAAGCCCTATATTTTCGATTTTTTTATCAACCGCGGTGAGTATCTTAGCGATTTTCTTTTGTTCCTGAATAGGGGGTAAAGCTATCTCCAATCCACGGAGTTCAGGCAAGCCTATTCGTTGACGCGTTGAACCTGTACTTTTCTCTTCAGCTCGTTTTCTGAACTCGGGGGCATTTACCGCATAAAACACATACTTATTTTCATGTTTTTTTAGATCAACAGAGAATCTAATACCATCTGAACACATTAAGTAACGGTCTTCGGTGTCAGGTAAAATGCAAGCATTGGCAACAGGCATCATTTTCGAAAATATTATTTCACCTGGATAAACATTACATGCTTTCAGTTCATCGGCTTTTTCTTCCGATGTATAAACATTGGATTTATCTAGATATTCACCCTCACCAATATCCTGTAGCTGGACTATTCTAACCCCTGTTTGAGTATAGTGGCTCGATTTTAAATCAGAGCCAAAAGGACCACCTTTAAAAGAATGCTTATCACTTTTATTGGTTAATTCCGATAAAGCAACAACACTCCAGTCAACAGGGAGTTTACCTAATGATGTTTCAATGTAAGAGGACATTTAATTTACCTCTTTGGGAATTAAACGTTGCAAACCTAACTCTTCCAAGTAATCACTTAATTCATCATCAATACTACGCTCTTCCACTTCCAATTTAGCCAAATCATCAATCACGACCGCGACATTTACTTCTGGCTCAGCTTCAGATTTGTCGATATAACGGGCAATGTTTAAACTGTATTCGTTTTCCTTAATGTCAGCTGTTGCGACAATGCGCACGTATTTATCTGTCACGATGCCTAAGTCTATTGGCGCGTCACCTTTAAGCTGTTTTTTAAACGCCCATTCATAGGTGCTGGCAATTTTTTCTATATGCTCGGGCAATAGACTGTTTTGGTTTTTTCCTTCCTTAAAGTCATCACTGCCATCTAGAATAATCACTTTATTTTTAAGCGCTTTGGGTTTTTTCTTGTTAATGATAATCATACAAGCGGGAATGCCGGTATTGTAAAACAAGGCCGAAGGCAAACCGATAACGCCTTCGATACGGTCACCAGGTTTATCGGCGTTGCCTTCACTCTTTAATAGGCCTTCACGTATCTTGCCTTCTTCGCCGCCACGGAACAAAACACCGTGAGGCAATATCACACCCATACGGCCATTGTCTTTTAGGGTGCTAAGCATGTGCTGTAAAAAGGCTAGGTCGCCATAACCCCGTGGCGGTATGCCATATTGTAGACGACCAAACGGGTCTTTCACGTCTTTTTTATAGCTGGGCGGCACGTCTTCTTCATTGCCCTTTTTGTCCAGTCTTTTAGGGCGGTTAATTTCGGCGGGTGTCCACCAGCCTTTTGCTGAAAACGGTGGGTTGGCAATTACTCGGTCGAAGGTTTGCAAGGCTTTACTGTCAGCTTTGCCTGATATGTGTTTAGGGTTGGTAAGGGTATCACCGCGTAAAATGCTGGCATCGGTAATGTTGTGCAAATACATGTTTAGCTTAGCAATGGCCCAGGTGCCCAAGTTTTTTTCTTGGCCGTTTAAGGTGACATTGGGCACACCACCAATGAGCTTGCCGTTTTTCATTTCTGACACATGGTGGGCGGTTTCTACTAACATGCCGCCCGAGCCACAGGTGGGGTCGTATACACTTTGCCCTGGCTGTGGGTCTAGAATACGTACTAGCAACTGCACCACTTCTTTAGGGGTGTAGAATTCGCCACCTTTTTTACCGGCGTCACCGGCAAACATTTTAATAAGGTATTCGTAAGCATCCCCCAGCATGTCGCGACTGGTTAGGTGGGCGTTATCAAGATTGTATTTATTAAAGTGGCGCAACAAACGGCTGAGCATGTCGTTGCTGATTTTGTCTTTATCGCCAAACTGAATGGCGGTAAGCACTTTCTCTAGGTAAGGGTTTTGTTCTTCAATGGCAGCAAAGGCTTCGTCTATGGCTTCGCCTATGTCTTCGGTTTTATTACAGATGGCAGCCCAGCGGGCCTTTAAGGGTACAAACAAATTACCCTCTTCTTCTTCTTCGGCGTCTTCACGGCAAAAGCCTTCTTCCGCCATTAGCGTAGCAATGCGTTCTTCAAATACATCGTTAAAGCGTTTTAAGAACAACAAACCAAAGATAAAGTTTTTAAAGTCGGAGCTGTCGATGGAGCCACGCATGATGTTCGCGCTTTCCCATAACCAGCTCCCTAGGGTTTCTAGGTCTAGACGGGCACCCAATTGTGGGGTGCTTGCTGCTTCTTCAGTCGTGATTACTTGTTCGGCTTCTTTATCGAGGGTGGCTTCGGTCATGTTGGTATCTTTATTTGATTTGGTTTTTAACCCACGGCTTTTGCTGGCTTTGGCTGACGATTTAAGCGCAATAGGCTTTTTAGGAGTGGGCTTAGTTGAAGATGATGTTTGTAGACGCGTGATTAATTCTTGTTTGCTGCCCTTGGTGCTTTGTTCAATAAATGCACAGGCTTCTTTTAGCTCGGGTAATTTTAAGGCAGGTAATATGGCTTCTAGCTTAATGCTGCGCTTTGCAACGATGGCATCTACCAGGGTGGCCGCACTGGCGTTGGCTCTAACAGTTAGCTCGTGAGTTGCAGCCAATTTGACTAAGGTTTGCTTGGTAAGCTGTTGTAGTAGATCACGCTTACTGATGTTGGCTGCCACGGTGACTTCCTGATGCTTGATTTGGTGGGCTATTTTACTTGTTTAGGATAAAGCGGCCAGCACTTCCTAGTTTGTTTCTAGTTGGCTAGAAGTTATACATATAGGAGACAAAATGGGCAATGGCTATAGCAGACAGACTGGTCTAATAATGGAGTTAATATGACCTAACACTGTCTTTTGACTGAAATTCAATCAAAATACACTCATAGCCTCTTCGACATCACTGGGAAAGTGGTGTGCGTAGTGTAATTCTATCATCTCGGTGGTTTTATGGCCTGACATGGTGGCCACCAATTTGATATTCATGCCTTCGCGTATGAGCTTGGATATGAAGTTATGGCGAAAGCTGTACATGTGAAGTTTAAGCCCAGCGTATTCTGTAATTTTTGCCCAAGACTTTTTATAGCCCTTCTCACTTAACGGTTTAGATTCATCCCTTATTTGCGGAAATACCCAGCCCCTTTTAGGGTTGCCTTGTTGTTTTGCCATCGTGTATATCTTCCCATTCCAAACCGGCAACATCACCTGGCCGTAAGCCAGTGTAATAAGATATGTAAATAAAGGGCATTATCCAGTGAGGGAAGGTCGCGTTAAACTTACACCGAATTAACAACAGCCTCCACCAAATCACTCCAAGTCCATTTCAATCTAAAAAACTAAAAATAGTTTACACAAAGACTCTCTAGAAATTGACGCTCAAGCTATCAGATCAAACCATCCAAATGATCCGCCCATTTTTGCAGCCATTCACGGCACTCTATTTCATAACGATGTAAATCGTAGGTACCTTCTATCCCTTTACGGGAATGCCCCAGAATAGCCTCAGCAACTTCGCTTGGACATCTCATTCTAGAAAGCCCTGTACGTACTGAACGCCTCAAATCATGAGGAGTCCAATCTTCAATTGAATCTAGCCAAAACTCTTCAACCTTAAATTTCCTTCGATTCGTCATTTTATCAGGGTTTTTCATTTGCCACTTTGCCTCAGAGAGTGACTTCTGCATTATAAATTTACCCGTTTGAGGCGAAGGAAACACATAGTATTGATGAGCATTTAATTGCAGCTGCTTTAAAAAGTGGACAGCTTGATGAGACAATTGCACATATCTTTCAGCACCGTTTTTAGAGTCTCGTATATGCCAAGTTTTATTTTCTAAATCAATGTCTCTCCATTGAGCAGCACACACCTCTCCGGTACGACACCCCGTCCACAGCGTAAGTCGAATAACATTTTTCTGGGTATTAGAAAATCCCGAGGTCGGTAGCCATTTAAATAGCTGTAATAGATCTTTATCCGATAGAGCACGCTTTCCCTTGCTACAAGTCAGCTTCACTCTCGCTTGCTTTAAACTGGCCCTAGCTAACAAGGCTGGGTTAGCAAATTCATCATCAAAATATTCAAGGCCAATGGCATATTCATAAGCAGATGAGAGCTCGCGAAGAACAGTCCCCCCCTGTACATTTGCCCCACGTTCAACCACTGCCATAATCATCTTAACCACCTCTTTACGGGTAACCTCATTGGCAGGCCTATCCCCCAGCACTCGAACTGCATCTCCATATAACGTACGACGTACTTCAGACTGCCCTTTAGGTAAACGGGCGCCTGGTACCTTTTTTTTCTTCGAGGGGTTTCTTTGGTCAATTACATATCGGTCTTCAATGTACCCAGCCAAATACAGCTCAACTAAATCCGCGACTGTGAAGCCCTTTTGCTTAATCACTTGTTGCTTTTGCAGCTGATCGGCCTGCTCTTCCTCAAGTGCTCGAATTCGCTGCCCTTTAGGGCATACACCTGACTTACGAAGCCTTTTTAAAGCCTCAAGCTCCATTCTGGCAGCTGAGAGGCTTAATTCGGGGTAATTCCCTATCTTTACTTGGGTTAACTTGCCCGTTTCAGGGCTCTTGTATCGATAGAAAAATGTCTTCACCCCTGTGCGGCCACACCTCACCCTAAGTCCCGTATTTTCACCGCAATCTGCAATTATTGAAGACGTCGGTTTGAGCGCTTCAACGGCCTTGGCGGATAGTGGTTTGGATGGATTTTTGCTATCCTGTGCGCCGTTCATATTGCCCTCCAATTTATTACAATGGCGTGTGAGTCCATCGGCTAGGTGTAATGTTCCACGGAGAAAAGTGTAACTTTTGAAATACTGTATTTAACATATAGTTCACCCTTTCAAAAGTTACACTAAAAGTTACACTTTTTTATCGGACAGAGATGGACCCCAATGGACAGATACGGACTTTGCTGGACATCAGAAAGTTTTATAACCCTTTGATTTATATAGAGTTAACATGACCAAAACAGCAAAAATACCAGCTAAATCAAAGGCTAGCGAAAAGACCGAAACTCCCATGATGCAGCAATATAATCGCATCAAGGCAGAGCATAAAAACCACTTGGTTTTTTACCGCATGGGCGATTTTTATGAAATGTTTCATGACGACGCCAGACAAGCCTCACGTTTGCTCGACATTACCCTTACCGCCCGTGGCAAAACGGGCGGCAACGCTATTCCCATGGCCGGTATTCCTTACCATTCTGCCGAGGGCTATATTGCCAAGCTTGTAAAAATGGGTGTGTGTGTGGCGGTGGTTGAGCAAATTGGCGACCCCGCCACCAGTAAGGGCCCGGTTGAGCGTAAGGTGGTACGGGTAATAACCCCAGGTACCCTTACCGATGAGAGCTTTCTGGATGAGAAACGCGACTCGCTCCTTGTTGCAGTTAGTAGTTTCAGCGATGGCCGTACAGGTAAACAAAATCACGGCATTGCCAGCCTAGACATTAGCTCTGGCCGTTTTACCATGATGGAAGTGTCCAGTGAAGAAGCGCTGGAGGCAGAATTACAGCGCTTACGCCCTGCCGAGTTACTTATTAGCGAAGATAAAGAATACGACGCGGCTATTAGCGAGCGCAGTGGTTGCCAGAAGCTGCCACCATGGGAGTTTGAATACGAGACCGCATTTCGTCTATTAACGCAGCAGTTTCAAACCAAAGATTTACACGGCTTTGGTTGCCAAGATTTAACCCAAGGCATTGAAGCCGCCGGTAGCCTTATTCATTACGCACAAGAAACCCAGCGTACCGAACTGCCCCATATTCGCACTATTATGGTTGAACAAGCCGACGACTCCATTGTGATGGATGCCGCCAGCCGTAAAAATTTAGAAATAGACATTAACCTAAATGGCGATGCCGACTTCACTCTGGCCTGGGTGCTAGACCGTACCGCTACTTCCATGGGCAGCCGTTTATTGCGCCGCTGGTTAAATAGGCCACTGCGTGACCACAATGTATTGAATGATCGTCAACTTGCCATTAGTGCCATGATAGAAAGCTATGGTTATGAAAATATCCACAGCGTTTTAAAACAAATTGGCGACATAGAGCGCATATTAAGCCGTATTGCGTTGCGCTCGGCCAGACCTCGTGATTTAGCACGCTTACGTGATGCTTTGGCTATTTTGCCCAGCTTGCAAAACGCCATTAACGAAGTAGATGCCGCCCCCATTACCATGCTGGGCAAACAAATTAGCACCTATCCAGAAACCGTGGCCAATTTACAAAAAGCCATTATTGAAAACCCACCTGTGGTGGTGCGTGATGGTGGCGTTATTGCCGAAGGCTTTGATAGCGAGCTAGACGAACTACGGGGCCTAAGTGAAAACGCTGGCCAATTCTTAATTGATATTGAAACCCGCGAACGGGCCGCCACTGGCATTAGCACCTTAAAAGTGGGCTACAACCGAGTACACGGTTATTACATTGAAATCAGTAAGGCCCAGTCTGAAAAAGCCCCGGTTGAATATGTGCGTCGCCAAACTCTTAAAAACGCCGAACGTTTTATTACCCCTGAATTAAAAGAATTTGAAGACAAGGCTTTGTCTAGCAAGAGCCGTGCGTTATCCCGTGAAAAAGCCTTGTATGAAGAAGTGGTTGAAAGCCTGGCGCAACAAATTGCCGACTTACAAGTCACCGCTGCCGCCATTAGCGAGCTAGACGTATTGTCTAACTTGGCCGAGCGCGCCATTACCCAAAACTATGTGCGCCCTGTGTTAAATACCGACACTGGCTTTAACATTACCCAGGGTCGCCATCCGGTTGTAGAAGCGGTCATTGAAGACCCGTTTGTGGCCAACGATGTGGCGTTTGACCCACAGCGTAAAATGCTGATGATTACCGGGCCCAACATGGGTGGTAAATCGACCTATATGCGCCAAACCGCGCACATTGTTTTAATGGCGCACATTGGCAGTTACGTACCTGCCGAGGCTGCCACCATTGGCCTGATAGACCGCATCTTTACCCGTATGGGTTCTAGCGATGATGTAGCCGGTGGCCGCTCTACCTTTATGGTAGAAATGACCGAAACCGCGAATATTCTGCATAACGCCACCGAACACAGCCTGGTATTAATGGATGAAGTGGGCCGTGGTACCAGTACGTTTGATGGTTTATCTTTAGCCTGGGCCTGTGCACAGCACCTGGTTAGTAAAGTAAGCGCTTACACCTTGTTTGCTACTCACTACTTTGAGATGACCCAACTTAGCGATTTAAACGACGACGTAGTCAACGTGCACCTTACCGCCACCGAACATAACGACCACATTATTTTCATGCACCACGTGGAAGAAGGCCCAGCTAGCCAAAGCTATGGTTTACAAGTGGCTAAATTGGCGGGTGTACCCACTGAGGTGATTGATCAGGCTAAATCTAAATTGGTGATGCTAGAAGACGGCAGTGTTGAGGCTGAGCAACAGGCTGCTATTACTGCGGTTAAAACAGTTGAAGAGCCTGCAAGTGAGGTTAAGCCCGCTAAGGCGGTTAAAGCACTCTATCCTCAGAGCCTTTCACCCCAGGGCGATATGTTCGCCATGGCCGCGCCTTCTAAAGTAGAAGAAGCGCTTAAAGAGATTAGCCCAGATGATTTAAGCCCGCGCCAAGCACTTGAGCTACTCTATGAACTGAAGGCAAAAATGTAGCT
>MAAB01006340.1_pt1 | contig 10324 bp, 2 predicted proteins | sample 1115991 | NCBI WGS metagenome assembly MAAB01 (sample SAMN04961124, study PRJNA320927) | seawater metagenome | isolation source: sample BD02T18 sea water enriched with oil for 18 days | place: USA:Gulf of Mexico | collected 2013-07-27 | reverse complement strand
TGCCTGCCAGGCCATATTTTTTTTCCAGGCGCTGTATTAGTTGTTTAAAATTCACAAAACCTGTGTCCAAGGGATGGTTTTTAATCACCAGTACGGCATCTGCCGGTGCATATTGACTAAATGAAGCTAACACTTTATCGATGATCTCACTCATATTATTAAAAGGTGAGTGATTAACAATTTGCGCGTCGCTGTCAAGCTGTAGCGGTAATAAATAATAGCGCTGCCCGGCATCAAGTAAGCGCCGGATTTTGCTTTTATCTTTTTTTTCCCAGCTTGGCAAACGCGCAAAGCGGCTGGCCCAACCCGCTATTTCCAGCCCAGAGATAACTGGCCGGTGAGTTTTATAACCCCGATAAAAAAATGGGTTTAATAGATTGGGTAAGTGGTAACAGATTTCGTGAAAAGCCAGTAACCAAGTGGCATTACTCACTACTTCTCCATTTTTGTAATCAGGAATCAACTTTGCTGCTGCTGTATACCACTGCGGGTCACTAGGCAATTGACTATGGCCGTTAATGCCATGTAATTCTAAGGTTAACCAATGCGGTCTCAAATAACCCTCTTCTACTACCTGCAGCCTGGCATTATACTTTGCCGCAATTTTTTTTATTGGGCAGTGCACCGGTCGGGTATCTCCCAGCGCCAATACATCAGTATAGTTATGTTGCATAAATAGCCGATTTAAATAGGCATTGAGTTTGTCCACATCATCTCGAAAATGATGCGCGCGCTGCCCCGCCCAATAATAGCTATCACCGCAGTTAAAATTTATTTTATCTACTTCATGGCCCTGTTTACGCAGCTCCTTTGCCAGCATGGTAAAAAAGTGGCTAGTAGGGCCTTGCAGAAACAAATAATGTCTTTTGCTGTTCAAAGTAACTTCCGTGTTAATCAATTGTTATTACTTATAAAAATTTTCCCAGCCACTAGATAGTATCCAGCGCATGTTTTATTTTATCTAAAGTATGGTCAATTTGTTGCTTAGTGTGCTCGCAGCTGAGAAAAAACCTCAACCTGGCACTTTTTTCGGGTACTGCAGGGTACAGAATCGGTTGTACATTGATCCCTTCTTGAATAAGAAACGACGATAATCTTGCCGCTTTAACCGAACTCCCCAATATAATAGGTACGACCGCCACACCAATGCTCTCACCTACATCCAATTGATGTTTTTTCGCCTGTTGCAAAAAATATTGAGAAATTTTATGTAGCTTAGCAATGCGTTGTGGTTCGCGCTGCATCAACTCAAGGGATTTAATCGCCGCGGCAGCAGTCGGTGCCGGTATACCTACGCTGTACAAAAAACCCGGAGCGAAATGACGAAGATTTTCGACCAGAGCAGATCCACCGGCGATGTAGCCACCACAACCGGAGAGGGTTTTACTTAAGGTACCCATCCAAATATCGACATCGTTCCCGGCCACCCCATACTCTTCTCGTAATCCTTTGCCTGTTTCACCTAACACCCCAAAGGAGTGGGCTTCATCAACCATCAAAAATACTTTGTGTTTTTTCTTTAGCTCAATCAGTCGGGTTAAATCAGGACAATCACCATCCATACTGTATAGCCCTTCAACCACTATAACGACTCTTTCAAATTGCAGCCGATTTTCAGTTAACAAGCTATCTAGCGCATCCAGATCATTATGTGCAAAGGGGATACGTTTAGCGCCTGATAATTGCGCCCCCACTATGGCACTATTGTGGGTATATTCGTCGTGTATTATCAAGTCTTTAGAACCAAACAGAAAGCCTAAAGTGGAGACGTTAGTCGCGTGCCCGCTGACAAAGACCAGCGCCGCATCCACTTCATAAATATCCGCTATGTCCTGCTCCAGCTGTAAGTGAATAGCCCGCTCACCGGAGACAATCCGGCTGGCCGAAACCGAAGTTCCATATTGTTGAATAGCATCAATAGCCGCCTGGTTTATTTCCGGATGCCCTGAGAACCCCAGATAATTATAACTGGCAAAGTTAATTAGCTCTCTGCCTGCTATGCGCGTTGTCGCTCCCGCTACACCCTCGTGAACCCGAAAAAAAGGACTTTCAATTCCCATCTGTACAGAAGCGGTTTCGATAATTTGCTTTTTCAAGTACTCAGGGTGCTGGTCAAATTTATAGTACTTCTCAGCCACCTTAGTCGATACTAAGGTCAGAGCAGCCGTATCAGCATCGGTTTCGACGTTTTTAATCTTCCGTAACAATGCTTGCTGAATCAACTTCTGTTTCAAATTAGTGGTTAGTTTTTTCATTATTATTTACTTAACAACCTGTGCTGGTACTGTGCCATTTTTTTCAGTTCTGATACTCTGCGCAGCCTCTGTTACCGCCGCTGCCTCGCCGTGCTGCAATGCTACCAACCGCGCCTGCGCTTGAAGACTATCAACATCGTCCTCAGTATCCGTCTTTTGCATCAACGAGATTATTTTATCAACCAGCTGAGAAAGCTTGGGTGTTTCTGTCAGCGCCATCACTGGCACCCGAATGCCTATACGTGCCTCTACCGCAGACATGAGTTCAACCCCCATCAAAGAATCCATTCCCATATCATAGATAGATTTTTCCGGGTTAATCTTGCTCACTGGCAACATTAATATTTCACTGAGCTCATTAGTCAGAACTTCAAGAATCGTCAGCTTAAACTCTTTTTCGCTCAGTTGCGCCATCAGCGTCGTCAAGTCCAGTCTGTTTTCATCACTGCTCTGCACTTCTGATGACAACAACGCTATTTCCCGAAACTTATTTTGTGCCGCGCTAGGTAAAAAGCGGCTTAATGCGCTCCACTGCAACTCCATTACACCCAGAGTCTGACTTGAGTTTAGCAGCATATGCTGCAGTATTTGCAGCCCCTGCTCTGAATTCAGGGCATCGCCCCCGAGCCGATTTTGCAGGGCTTCTTTAACCTCTTGGTTACGGGCAAGAAAGCCGACATCATCAATCGCCCCCCAACGCACACAAGTGGCAGCTAAACCTTGCGCCTTACGGGTCGCTGTAAGTGCTTCTAAATAGTGGTTTGCCGCCACATAGGCTGCTTGCCCAGGGTTACCCCACAAGGTAGTAACGGAGGAGTAAAGCACAAACATATCTAGCCCTAAATTCCTGCTCAGCTCATCTAACAGCTGGGCACCGCGCAATTTTGCGCTTAAGCTGCGTTCTATCTGCGCACGGTCGAGATTTCTAATCAGGCTATCATCTATCACAGTTGCCGCGTGGATAATCCCCTTTAACTCAGGTAATTCGGCCCCGCAGAGGTCTATTTTAGTTTGCAGTGTAACCTTGTCGGCAACATCACATGCCTCTGCGCGCACCATAACTCCCTCGGCAGAGCACTGCTGTAGAAACTCTTTTGCTTCAGAGCTAGCGGCACCTCGCCTGCTTAGCAACAACAGATACCTGGCGCCTTTTTGTACCAGCCACTGCGCCGTTTTCAGACCGAAGCCGCCCAGCCCGCCAGTGACCAGATAAGTCGCCTGTGTATCTAACTCTAGTACGGGAGTATCAGCCTTTATCCTAGCGTCGACATCAGCTGTTAAGCCTCCCTCATAAGTCACAATGACCTTCCCTATTTGCTTCGCCTGTTGCATATAGCGAAAAGCATCTATCACCTGGCGAGCATTGAACTGGGTAAAAGGCAGAGGTGCCAGTGTGCCTTCATTGAATAACTGCATTATCTCGGCAAATAGCTTAGCGGTGAGTTGCGGCTGCTCTTTTTGTAACTGGTCCGCGTCAATCCCAAAATAACTAATATTGTTGCGAAAAGGTCGCAAGCCTATCTTACTGTTTTCGTAAAAATCTCTTTTACCTAATTCTAAAAAGCGACCAAAAGGTTTCAGTACTCTAAAGTTCTGATTTATGGCTTCACCTGCCAGTGAATTAAGTACCACATCTACACCACGACCATCGTGCGTATCGCGTAATATATCTTCAGCGAAGGTCAGTTCGCGAGAGTTATAAATATGCTTAACTCCCATCAGTTCTAGGAATTCGCGTTTTTGCTCTGATCCAACCGTGGCGTATATTTCGGCGCCCAGCCACTGTGCTATTTGAATCGCCGCAATGCCTACCCCACCGGCAGCGCCATGGATCAGCACTTTTTCTCCCGGTCGCAAGCGCGCTAAATGCTGCAGTGCGTAGTAGACGGTTAAAAACGTGGTTGGGATAGTCGCCGCGCCCTCATAGCTAACACCCTCTGGCATAACAGCAATGGAGCAGCCTTTAGCAATAATACGGTTACTAAAACATGCCGAGCCAAAGCCTACTACATCATCACCCGGACTAAACTGGGCGACGTCCTTACCGACACGTTTGACTAAACCTGAGAATTCTAGCCCTAGTGATGCACCGGCAAAACCATTTTCAATGGCTTCATCGGATAACATCCCCAATGCGTACATAATATCTCTAAAGTTCAAGCCGGTTGCTTTAACCTCGATATCAATTTCATCATCGGCCAGTACACTGACAGAACCTGCCTGCCACTGTAAGTTTCGCAACTGACCGGGCAGGTTAAAATTTAATTTTATCTGAGTTTCGATATTTTCTGCAGTATTCTGATCATGGCTTAAAATCGCAGGATCAGGTTCAAAACGAAGCCTCGGCGCATAGCGTCCGCCGTCAGTTGCTATCAGTAACTCTTGTTCTTCAGAGGGCTGCTGTAGCTCTTTAATCAACTCTACAACCGCTGCGTTACTGATCCCCATTGGCAAATCGACGAGCCTAACCGAGTTGTTCAATGACTCATTCATCAGTGTACGAGCAAAGCCCCAAAACGCCGAATCTGCCGGAACTTCAGTTGCAGCCGACATTATATACTGTTGCTCGACATCAATCGTCGCTCCCACTCCTTCGGTAATACACCAAAGCTGCGCCTGTGAGTGAGTGTTTTCAAGTGCCTGTAGCAATTGGCCAGCTAAATGGCAGCGTGCGCTCTGGCTTTGTAATGGGTCTGCATTATCTCCCATTTGATTAAGCATAATTACTCGGTCAAAAGCAGCTCCCTGCACAGAGTTATTAGTTATTATCCCCACTAGCTGATCGAGATCAGTGCTGGCAGATAGCGTTATTTTAGCGCCAGCAGTTGCTATCGCCTCCAGCAACAGCTGCTCTTTTTTCCGATCAGAGGCCAATACCAACCAATGTTGCTGATTTGCTGTATTTGCCTGTTCAGTTATTTGGCTATTATTCCAGGTGGCGCTAATCACAGAGTAACTACTGTCCTGATCTTCTGCCGTCAACAAGCTGAGATCGTTAAATCCATGCCCCTGCAGAGTCGCCAGCCATTGTTTAGCGGTGACTTGTACTGATTTTTGCTGCTGCCACCAATCTTCTGCCGCAGCAAAACTTAGATCTAGCCACGCCAGTGGCTGCATAGCATTAACCAATATAGAGGCACCATTTGCTATGTAAGGTTTAATCCGTTCCAGCAGTTTTAGGTTGTTTTCAATAGAGTAATGGTCAAAAGTAACCACTACTAGCTGAAACTGCTCGGCGCAGATCAACGGTTCGGCTACTGGAGAGTCCTGTGCTAGCTCAACTAAGTTCAGCAGAGGATAGCGCTCTTGCAAGTTACTTAATGAATCCAGAGCCTGCAGACTATCGCTAGCAAACGTATAATCTGCACTGTCAAAATTTAACTCACTACACAGAGTTTCAGCGTAGTAATTTTGCGCTGCAGCAACTTCAAGTACCCTAATTTTTTGTCCGCTAACCAGTTGTTGTTGCTGGACGCGTATGCAGCTTTGCAGCGCACTGGCAATAACCGGGTAGTAAGTTTGCGTCAAGCCAGCCTTAAACAGTCCCTGGTACTGGGCTAGCTGATTAGCTTCTTCTATACCGGCACTGTTACCAAGAAATTTATCGGTTAATTTTAAGCTGGTGCTACCCGCCAAATTAATAGCACTAAAGAAATCAGGGTACTCTCTGACTAAAGTGTTCCAAATCAACTGACTGGTTACACCGGGTTCCAAATTATTATCTGTAAATTGATATTTATCACCCGACCGGCTAATTAGCGACTGCTTTTGGGCTAAATTCAGCAACTGTAACCGCAAGTTTTGATGGTATGGATCTAGCAGGTTTAGCGCTTCGATATCCGCATTATCTAATAGCGGATACTGGCGAAAAATAGCCGTAAATGACTCTGCTGTTGCGTGCAACATCAAATGATCTAATAACGGCACTACCTCAGCATTGTATCGATTCAGTTGCTCCTGGCAGCTAGTCAGACTTTCAATCACAGCCTGATTAATATTTTCTGTCAGCCCACTCAGTACTTTTAAGCTGCTTGGCACCGGGCATAAACGGTAGTTGAGATACGAGAGCTGCTGATGACCGTCTTTGTACAATCGCACTGCCTTAAAACGCATTTCTTGCATGCGGGCGATGATTTTGCCACTGCGGTCAAACAATTCAAAGTCAATCAACAGTGAATGCCCTGATCTGCGTACTAATTGCAAGCGGGCAAAAGCTGGCTGTTGCTCTGCAGCGCGCTGGTACGTTAAACGTTCTACCCTGGTTGGAATATAGGCAATACCCTGGTTTTGCGCGATTTCGGCGGCTAAAAAGTGAATCACTAACTGGATCGCACTGTCTAAAATCCCCGGGTGTAACAGATAAGAGTCCAGCGATGTCGCTATCGATCCCGGAGTATTCAGTTTCGCCAACACTTGGTCGCCATTACACCAGACAGATTCAACCGCACTAAAAGCGGGTCCGTATTGTAACCCGGCTCTCAGGGCTTGCTGCTGATGGTACTGCGCGTCAAAGTCAGGGGGGCAATCGGGAATGGCTAAATCTGCAATATCCAGCGCGAAACCCGTAGGTTGGTGATAGGCACGGGCTTTACAATTTAAAGTCCATTGTTCAGACACTGAGTGGGTCCGGCTGACTATTTTAATCTCGCCCGACTGGCTATCCGTGCGTGTCTGCACTACTTTGCTGCTTTCATCTTCCAAAATCAAAGGGGCCAGTACTTCTAACTCTTCAATTTCAATGCACTCAGCGGAGCGAAAATAGCTGGCGGCATTAAGCATCATTTCGATGAAACCCGCACCCGGGTAGACAATACTATCACCCACCCGATGATCGGCCAGCCAAGGGTAATTACAGCTGTCGAGGCTATTTTCCCAATGTAGTGGCTGCAGCGGCAACGGGGAACCTAACAGTGGATGCACTGATTGTCGACTTAATAACTTGTAAGTTTCACTGGTGCTATTAAACCAATGACTGTCTTGTTGCCAAGCATACGACGGCAATTGTAATTTCTTGGCGCTTTCAGGGAAATAATGCTGTAGCTGTTCTGCGCCTGCCATTATTACTGCAGCGCTGCACTGCTGTAACTCGGATAAATCCCCTTTATTACGGCTTAAGGTTGGAATCAATACCGCGTTCATATTCTGCTGGCGAACTTGATCTTGCTGGTAACTGCGCAGTACTGGGTGCGCGCCCACTTCAATGAAGCAATTAAAGCCTTCACCTATTACAGAATCCATCGCTTGCTGGAATAGCACCGGCTGGCGGATGTTATTCCACCAGTAACTGTTGTCTAACTCTAGTCCGGATAAACTACCCCCGGTAACAGTAGAGTAAAAAGGAATGCTCCTGACAACCGGCTTAATATCTGTTAATGCACTAAGTAAGTCTTGTTCAATAGCATCCATTACCGGGCTGTGAAAAGCATAATCTAAAGCCAGGCGGACATTAAAGGGATTTTCAGCGGTTAAATGAGTTTCTAATTGGCTGAGTTGCTCAGGGCTACCCGCCAGTGTTACTCCGCGAAAACTATTCACCCCCGCCAAATGTATCTTGTCGAATTCTGGCTGCTGCAGTAAGGCCTCAGCTTCATTCTGGCTTAGCCCAACAGCGCTCATCGCTCCGCGCCCTTTGGTTTTCCCCTGCCATAAACTTCTGTAGTAGATTACTTTTACCGCATCTTGTAGAGACAAAGCTCCGCAAGCCCATGCGGCGGCCACCTCGCCAACGCTGTGACCAATCACTGCCTCAGCGACAACTCCGCTATCCTGCAAGTATTTAGTAATTGCCACTTGGACAGCAAATAGTGCCGGCTGGGCTATTTCTGTATATTCAAAACGGTCATCACCATTCTCGCCAGCGATTTCTGCTATTAATGAGAAGTCGGCGTACTGACTAAAAATCTGATCGACTTCTTCTACTGCCTGGCGAAACACATCTGATGATTGCAGCAGTGACTTTCCCATACTCTGCCACTGACAGCCATTGCCGCTGTAGACAAATACCGGGCCTTTAGCACTTATTAGCCCGTTACCAGTATAGGATTTTTGCTTAGTCGTAGTGTTGCTATCAGTTTCCAGATACTGCTGCAGTTTATTTTTAGCTTGTGTGCTGTTACTGGCAAATATCACTACACAATCAGCATGTCGCTCTTTATTTTGGCTGTAATTCCAAGCGATATCATAAAAAGGCACATTAGAATTTTCATCTAAATAGGCGATTAGATTACGTACATTTTGCAGCAGAGAGTGTTCACTTTTCGCACTAATTATAAGAGGTACAGCTCTAGCCAGGCTTATATCAGAGATTTTCGATGGCAGTGTTTCTGCAAATACCTGATCTTCGCCTCGCAACACAATATGGGCATTCGAACCACCAAAACCAAATGAATTTACCCCTACAGTAATTGCGCCCTGCTGTTTCAAAGGTAGATGTTTATCGACTATCTGGAGATTCCACTCATCGCACTTAATGGCCGGATTGAGCTTGTTAATGCCTATAGTGGCAGGTACGGCACGGTGTTTTATTACCAGTAACGCCTTTGCCAACCCGGCAACCCCAGAAGCTGTTTCTAGATGCCCCAGATTACTTTTTACAGATCCAATAGGCAGTGGCGTTTTACGTTTTTTGCCTATCGCTCTACCTATGGCCAAGGTTTCTATCGGATCTCCCACAGGCGTTCCGGTACCATGAGCTTCCAGATAATCAATTTCATCGACGCTGATACCAGCCTTCTGGTACGCTCGCTCCATCAATTCAGTCTGTCTTACACAAGAGGGAATAGTAAGACCAGACTTATGGCCGTCAGTATTGACCACTGAAGAGGCAACAATCGCATGAATAATATCGCCGTCTTTAATTGCCTGGTCATAATCTTTTAACAGGAATATTCCGCCGCCTTCAGAACGCACATAGCCATCTGCCGCTTCATCAAAAACTCGGCAGCGACCATTGGGAGACAACATAGTAGCCTTGGAAAATATAATAAAACCGAAGGGGTGTAAATGTAGGCTAATACCGCCAGCGATTGCCGTACTCACCTCTCCGCTAAGAATAGACTGGCAAGCCTGATGAAAGGCCACCATAGAAGAAGAGCAAGCGGTATCCATAGAAAAACTGGGGCCGTGTAAGTCAAAAGCATATGAAATACGGTTGGAAGCCAGACTCGAAGTGATGCCCGTGGCTGTGTTCGCAGTAATTGCCCCCAGATCATCGATCATCCGGTAAGAATAATCCAGACTGGCTATGCCAATGAACACTCCACAGTCGGATTTTTGCAAGCTTGAGGGTTTTATTCCCGCATGCTCTATTGCCTCCCAGGTCATTTCTAATAAATGACGCTGTTGAGGATCCATTGCGGCCGCTTCGCGGGGTGATATTCCAAAAAATTCTGCATCAAACAGCGATATATCGCCTAAGCTTCCCGCTTTATATGTATAGCTAGTACCCGGATGCTTTTTATCCGTATGCAGTAAGCTTTCCTGGCTCCAACGCTTTGATTCTACTTCCGTGATCAAATCGTTTTTGTCTAATAGATTTTGCCAAAAATTATCAGTGTTCGTCTGTGGAAGTCTGTAAGAGTATCCAACTAAAGCAATGCGTTTTTCCATAAACCTACTATTTTTCTAGTTGTTGGTGAGATATCGATTAAATATGCAGCCTATATTATTGATCGTATTATAAAGATATTTTTTGCAAAGAGAATCTTGTTTATGGCAATTCTGAATTTAACTTAAATGTAATACCAAAGATAAAGAAGCCCTCTGTTATAGATATTGGATAGGCCTACTAAAATTATGCTGATTTCCCCTGGATGTGCGATTAGCTTTTAACCACTCGTTCGATACATTATAGCAAGCAACTATTCGAAAGATTCAGCAGTTGTTAGCATCGAGTTGCTATGAGTGTTAATCCTTTGCAACTATATACTAATAGTATTTCACCTTTGAGCATCAAAACCAACCACTGCTGCGACTGTCTAAGTCTGCCTTGCAGCTTTTTAACTGAGTGGTATATGTGGCGGCGCGCGCTTTCACTTTCTTCGCCACCCCCAATAACCAGGGCTTTTTAT
>MAAB01006339.1_pt1 | contig 10327 bp, 7 predicted proteins | sample 1115991 | NCBI WGS metagenome assembly MAAB01 (sample SAMN04961124, study PRJNA320927) | seawater metagenome | isolation source: sample BD02T18 sea water enriched with oil for 18 days | place: USA:Gulf of Mexico | collected 2013-07-27 | reverse complement strand
CATCACAGTTTATTTGTTGAGCCTGAATTTAAACAAAGTGATGAATATAAAGCCTTCTGGGATAAGTTAAATCTTGGTGAATTTGAGTCGAAAGAATATAAGCGCTTAGGTAAAGGCGGCAAAGAGGTGTGGATCCAAGCCTCTTACAACCCAATTTTTGACTTAAATGGCAAAGCGTACAAAGTGGTAAAGTTCGCTACTGATGTTACTGCCCAAAAGATGGCTAATGCTGATTTTTCTGGACAAATTGATGCCATTGGCAAATCACAAGCGGTGATAGAGTTCAATATGGACGGCACTATTCTTAGCGCCAATGAAAACTTTTTAAATACTGTTGGTTATAGCTTGGAAGAAATCCAAGGACAACACCACAGTTTATTTGTTGAGCAAGAATTTAAACACAGTCATGAATATAAAGCCTTTTGGGACAGTCTAAATCGCGGTGAATATGAATCAAAAGAATATAAACGCTTAGGTAAAGGCGGCAAAGAGGTGTGGATTCAAGCGTCTTACAACCCTATTTTTGACTTGAATGGCAAGCCATTCAAGGTGGTTAAGTTTGCCTCTGAGGTTACTGCCCAAAAGATGACTAATGCTGACTTTTCTGGACAAATTGATGCCATTGGTAAATCACAAGCGGTGATAGAGTTCAATATGGACGGCAGCATTATTGACGCTAACGATAATTTTTTGAATGCAGTAGGTTACTCCTTACGTGAGATCCAAGGGCAGCACCATAGTATATTTGTTGAGCACGGTTATAAAACAAGTGCTGAATATCAGCAATTTTGGGGTAAGCTCAACCGCGGCGAATTTGACAGTGGTGAATATTTACGTATTGGTAAAGCCGGCAAGGAAATTTGGATCCAGGCGTCATACAACCCTATTTTTGATTTAAATGGTAAACCGTTCAAAGTAGTCAAGTACGCAACGGATATAACAGCACGTAAAAGAGCAATTGCGCAAATAAAAGATACTTTGCTTACTATGTCGCAAGGTGATTTGTCTCAGTCTATAGATAACGACCTTGATGGTGAATTTAGCATTATTGGTGATTCTATTAATGAGTTTATGGGCATATTAAATGAAATGATTGAGGATATACGCAGTGCCTCGACCAATGTCTTTGATTCAGCACGTGAGATAGCCGAAGGTAATAATGAGTTAAGCCATCGAACTGAGTCGCAAGCATCGAGTTTAGAAGAAACAGCTGCGGCCATGGAAGAGCTAACGACTACGGTACAACAAAATACTGACAATGCATCTCAAGCGAGTAAGTTATCAAAATCAGTGATGGATAAAGCCAGTAATGGTGGGGCTGTGGTACGCAATGCGATTACAGCAATGAGCGATATTAATAAGTCGAGCAAAAAGATTGCCGATATTATTAGTGTGATTGATGAAATAGCGTTCCAAACCAATTTACTTGCGTTAAATGCTGCTGTAGAAGCTGCGCGAGCGGGTGAGCAAGGTCGAGGTTTTGCCGTTGTTGCCGCTGAAGTGCGAAACTTAGCACAACGTTCAGCTGGCGCTGCCAAAGAAATAAAGGGCTTGATTAATGACAGTGTTGAAGCTGTAGGGCAAGGAACAAAACTGGTTGATGAAACCGGACAAACCTTTACCGAACTTGTCAGTGCTATTGAAGAAGTAGGTAAAATGATTACCGATATCGATACTGCCGGTAAAGAGCAATCAGCCGGTATTGGCGAAGTCAGTGCTGCTGTAAGTCAAATGGATCAAATGACCCAGCAAAATGCTGCTCTGGTTGAAGAAGCTGCGGCGTCAAGTAAATCGATGGAAGAAGAGTCACAAGCATTACTCGATCATGTGTCTTTCTTTGATGCGGAAGAAGAAGAGGAAGCTCCTGTAGCTCGCCGACAAACACGTAGAAAAACAGCTAGATCATCTCGCGTAGAAACTCGACCAACTAACGTTAGGTCGTCGAGCCAACGCCAGCGTACTCGAGTGAAAGCTAAAGTGGATCATGAATGGGAAGAATTCTAGGTTCGTATAGCAAAGAAACTTATTGGAATTGGTATTAGTTAAATGAGCACAGATCGCGACCAGTCATATCGGTTAAGCAACAAGGATTATAAATATCTATGTCAACACGTATATGAGTCTACAGGGATTGTTTTGGGTGATAATAAGCGTGAGATGGTTTATCGCCGACTCACGCGTATTATTCGTGAACGAAAATTAGCCTCATTTAGCGCTTATTGTGAATTACTAAAAAGCTGTCCAGAGCAAGAACATAATTATTTTATCAATAAGATAACGACTAATTTAACCAGCTTTTACCGTGAATCACATCATTTTGACTTTTTAGCTCAGCAAGAGCTTCCTAGGTTATTAAGTAAGGGGTTGCACAATAATCGTTTAAGAATATGGTCGAGCGCCAGTTCTACCGGCGAAGAGGCCTACAGTATTGCTATTACTTTACTGGAGGCTTTCGGGCATTTCATTAAGCGTTGTGATGTGAAAATATTAGCAACAGATATTGATAGTAATGTACTGACAACCGCAGATAAAGGTATCTATGAGGCACGAAAAATGGATGGGGTCTCAGCCAAGCTTAAGCAAAAATATTTTCATAAAGGTGTGGCTGATAATGCCAATCACGTGAAGGTTAGTGATGAACTTAGGCAGCTTATCACTTTTAAAGAATTGAATTTGTTGGGCGAATGGCCAATGAAAGGGCCATTTGATGTCATTTTTTGTCGTAATGTCATTATCTATTTCGATAAGCCTACCCAAGAGGAATTATTTGCACGTTTACATGACATATTAAAACCCGGGGGACTGCTGATTTTAGGACATAGTGAAAACTTAGGTTCATATCAACAATATTTCGAAAATGTCGCTCGCACTATATTCAGAAAGCTTACGGTTCAGGGGTAAAGGTGGTATCAGTTATGAATAACAGTCGTCACCAACACAGTCAGTTAAGTCATTGCTTGAAAAACTGTTTATCTGAATTTGAGCACGTAAATCATTATTGGGACAATAATCGAAAAATCGTTATCGCAAAAATACTACCCGGTGAATTTTATATGACTAGGGACAATGTTGCGATTGCTACTACGCTAGGGTCATGTATATCTGCGTGCATTTGGGACAGTAAGCTTGGCATTGGAGGTATGAATCATTTTATGCTGCCAATGACTAATAAAGCCGAACATGAAGTCGATTGGGCGCGTCGTGGAGTCGCTTCAGACGCGACTCGATATGGTAACTTTGCCATGGAACATCTCATTAATTTAATTTTAAAATATGGTGGTCAACGGCGATACTTAAAAGCGAAAGTTTTTGGTGGTAGTAAAGTCTTTAAGCAAATGTCTAACATTGGCGATAAAAATATTGAGTTTGTGCAGGACTATTTAAAAATGGAAAACATTACCTTAGTTGATGCCGATATAGGCTCAGTGTACCCAAGAAAAGTTATTTTTGAACCCTTCTCTGGCAGAGCATTTGTTAAGAAGTTAGAGAGTTTACACAACGATACTATAAGTCGGCGTGAGAGTGATTATAGTGATCAAATAGTACATAAAACTGTCGAAGGTGATGTTGAGTTGTTTTAGTCAGGAAATATTTTAGTCAGGAATTATTAAGAATGAAGATGCCGGGAATCAAACATGTTGAATGCTAATAGCAGTAAAGCAATGGGGTATATATGTTTAATCGACATAATGCATAGCCATACAATGAATAAAGTTACTCAGGTAATGGATTGTGCTTCTGCAATATTTAACCAAAGTGTATCTAGAGTGGATTATGGGCTTGTTATGGTATGGGGGACAGATGCAAAATAATCAAAAGCTATTATTATGGCTAGGTCTGGTGGGCGCTGGGTTAATCTCAATTGACCAACTATTTGTCAATTCAGTACCATTATCATTAATAACCGCCTTAATTATTATGTTAGTTTTGGCCACTTTATTAAAGCAAGCTTATGATTCTGCTAAAGATGCGACGCAAGTTGAAGTGGATATTGATGAACACAAAATTGACAATACTGTATTACATGGAATGTTTGATCAGCTAAATGGCGTACTCAGTCAACAAGTACGAATTATAGAAACTGAAATAGACAGAACCATGGGTTTGGTCGGCGAAGCAGTAGAAGGGATATCGAGCAGTTTCAAATATCTACAGAATTTCACTAACGAGCAGCAATTGATGATTACAGCTGTCAATGATCATAACAAGAGTATCGGCGATAAAGAAGGTAGCACGCTTGAAGATTTTGTTCTGAATTCAAGAAATACACTCGAAGACTTTGTTGAAACTATTATTCATTCCAATAGGCAAAGTACTGAAATCATGTCATTTACCGACCAAGTAGGCAGTCAATTTGATGTGATATTTAAGTTACTGGCACAGGTTGAAAGTTTAGCCAGTCAGACTAATTTATTAGCCCTAAATGCAGCAATTGAAGCAGCGCGTGCTGGGGATGCTGGTCGAGGTTTTGCCGTTGTTGCCAATGAAGTTCGTGCCTTATCACTTAGCTCTACCGAGTTAAATAATGTGATACGTAAAGAAACAGCTAGCGCAAAAGATATTGTTGAACAATTACGTAATTCAGTAGAATTGATGGTGTCGGCGGATATGACATCAACCGTGAAAACGAAAGATAGATTCACTGTCATGATGGATCATGTCAGTGATGCTAATAAGCAAACTCGACTTGTTGTTGATGAGCTGACTTTATTAGCACCTCAAATTACCGATAAAGTTAATTTGGGTGTTCGCTCTTTGCAATTTGAAGATTTGACTTACCAGACACTTGATTCCCTTAAACTTAACATTTCAAATATTTATGACATCAGTGCTGAATTAAATAGTTTTGAGAACCATAAACAATTTGATGTAACTGCTCATCTGTTAAAGGTGCAACAACGTTGTAAAGAAATGGTGATGGAAGTAAATGATGTTGATCAAAAGCGCAGTGTTAGCCAATCAACGATGGATGAAGGTGAAATTGAACTGTTTTAGTTCACCTTATTTCTGCCTAAGTCATCAATAAAAACCATACTAACCAGATCTTAGGCAATTTTTTAAGCGCTTGGACAGTGCATTAAATAAATACTTAGCTTCGTTTGAACGAAATTTCTAAATGGTAGCTATTGAAAAATAGTTAAAAGGTGAACAATGTTGCTTTCTGTACATGGCGATTGGCGAATTTTAGTGAAAGAGAACTACGTTATACAGTGGTTTAGTGGTTGTTGGAATGAAGAAGCCGCTATTCAATACTGCCAAGAATTAAAAAAAAAAACAGAACACTTAAGTGAAACACAATGGGCAATTATCTCTTTTTTTGATGACTGGGAATTAGGCGTTCCGGAGATTGAGTCGCATGTCATCGAACATTGCCAACTATTTAAAAAAAATGGTTGTATCAAAGACTGCCATGTTTATGCCCCCGCAGCGGTGAAAAGCATGCAATTGGAAAATATTGTGCCGCAGAGCGATGGCGATTATGAACGGCAAGTCTTTATAGATACAGAAAATGCTGTTTCTTGGCTCACTGAAAATCACTTTAAAGTAGATGTCACTGAGTTTTTAAATCATTTACCCAAGTGAGTATTATACTAATTTCATTAAATTTTTGCTCACTTGTGCTGGATACAATTCCCCTTGTCAGCGTTGCTCTAAATCCCAATAGCTAGCTATTACTCAATCTAGCGCCTTTTCCTATGCAGAATAAGATCACTAACTTAATTATGCGCAAAGGGGAAGTTACACCTCCGTAATTCCTAACGTCCGCTTTAAGGCACAAAGGCATCTGTGACTATTCGTTTTGGAAGGCTCACAGTTCACTATTATTCGGTAAAATTTTACCAATTAAAATCACCCCACCAAACGATCATTTAGATACGTATATCCCTTGATAGCACGACATGTTATTCGTTTACTCATAATTTTTATAACTGTCGTTAGTACTTTGTAAAGTTATCTTTTGAAATTTTTAGACTTGAAAATAAACTTTCGTAACTATAGTTAACCTATAGTAATTGCTAATAAAAAAATCTCTGCTAATTTTATGTTATCTATGGTTATATCGATTTGTTGATTTTGGTTAATATTTGAAGGGGACAAATGCTCAATAAGAACAAATTTAAAGTTTCAATGGGCTTTGCCTTATGGCTGCTGTTGATTATTTTCATATTCAGCATTCCTTTTATGCCATTGACGCTAGATAAAAAACTAGATGCCTCATTTTTGGACCAAGAAGGTAATGAGAATGCATTGATTTTTTTTGGTTTTCGCGGTTGTAGTAACGTCTGCCCAATGACACTCTCGATACTTAGTCAGTTATTTGATTCACAGAAAAATGCTTCCCTATGGCCGCAAGTAGTTTTTGTTGATATTGATGCCAACAGTGACTCTGCGCAGGCATCAAGCTTTGCTAAACAGTTCCACGCTTCATTTATCGGTTTACATATTCCGGCTGAAGAATTGAGTGAAGTTTCTAACAAGTTTGGCTTGAACATAAAGCAAGAAGGCAATCAGATATCGCATTTAGGTAAAACCTATTTATTACAACGAAAAGTAAATGGTTGGAGCTTGGTCAAAATTTATAATCCTAATAGCTTTTCAGTTGAAACGTTACAAAAAGAATTATTCGCTTTAAATCATTAAACCTATTATTTAAACGCTGTGTTGGTTTAAACAGCTAACAGTAATTTAGCCGGAGAGTAAAATGTTCAACATATTATTTGCATATTATGACAGTAAGATGTCTAAAGAGTTAAAAGAAAAATTTGAGGCTGACTTTAAAATCACTGACAAAATATTGTTATTATCAGTGATTGTTTTTTCTATTAGCGTTGCATTTATTACCTCTTTTCAATACGACTACTTTATGTTGGGGATCTCCGGTGGTTTGATAATATCAATGGTCTGTATTGCTGCCTACAAAACTATGCCAGGTACCGTAATGTGCCGAGTAATAATGGCAACGGCGCTTACGGGTTTACTTGCTATAACCGTGCAACAATCTAATGGTTTAGGTGAAGGACACTTTTTGTTTTTCGTAGGTTTTACCCTTTTAATACGATACCGCGATATTCTTCCTTTATTAGTTTTTGTCGGCACTGTCGTCGTACATCATATACTTTTTACTTATTGTCAAAGTATTGGCTTAGAATTGTGGGGGCAACCGATCAATATGTTTTCTTGGGGGGAACAGACAGGATGGGGAATATTAGCACCATTTATTTACCACGTATTTTTTGCTGTTTTAGCGCTTATTGTCTCAACTTATTACATTTATGAGGGTAACAAACAATTTGTTGAATCTAACCTAGTAATAGGTGCTGTTGAAAAGGCTGCTCAAGGTGATCTATCTTGCCAAATAGATAATTCAGGTAATGACTCCTTACTTGTAGAACAAGTAAATGATTTTTTAAAACGCCTACACGAAACATTTTCCCAAATTAATCAGGTAACAAATACTTTAGCAACGCAGTCAACTGATGCCAGCAATTCAGCTCAAATACGTACAAGCCAAGCGCACGAGCAACAAAATGAAGTAGGACAGGTCGCTACCGCGGTCACTCAAATGGCAGCGGCAACTCAAGAGATTGCTAACAATGCCGAGCAAACTGCGATTGCATCTAACGAAACTGTTCAAGCAAGTGAAGAAGGTGGCGATATCGCCAATACCTGTCAGCAGTCGATTACCGAACTTGCAGGACAGGTATCAAATGCATCAGAAATAATTTCTGAATTAGACCGTAATAGCCAACAAATCAGTGGCATTGTACAAACTATCAGTAGTATTGCAGAACAAACCAATCTACTGGCCTTAAATGCGGCTATAGAAGCAGCTAGGGCTGGCGAACAAGGCAGAGGTTTTGCGGTAGTTGCTGATGAAGTGAGAGTGCTATCACAACGTACTCATAGCTCTACTCAAGAAATAACATCAATGATTTCTGTACTGCAATCAAGTACACAGTCAGCAGTAAAAACTATGGGTGGTTGCCATGACTTAGCAAGTACCAGCGTATCAGATGCCGAAAGGGCAACGCAGAGTTTTGCTAACATAACCAGTGCTATTAAGAACATATCTGATATGGCAACCCAGATAGCTACAGCAGCAGAAGAACAAACAGCTGTAACAGAAGAAATCAACCGCAATACTAACTCAATTAATGAAGTGTCTGCACTCTTTCTTATCGAGGCAGAAAAGGGTCTTGATGATGCATCTAAATTACAGGGGCAAGCTCAACAAATGGGGATATTGGTTAATCATTACCAATTAGGCTAATTTTCTTTTACTAACTAATGTCAGCTATTCTTGAAGAATATGAACATAAAAGAGGGATAATTATAACAATAAAAATTGAGATGATGTCCGTTTGCGCAACATCACTCTTACCATTTTGAAGACCTAAGATTTTAGTACGATACCGACAGTTTTGTGATATGCACATTCAATAAATTGTGATAGTTTCTCTCCTTTATTCAATATTCAAACGCTCTGAGTAGTTTCGTGTAGGTTTTATAGTCAATGACATCGGTTTTACTGTAGGTAACAAAGGGTACAAATGTATAAAAAGTGTAATTTTTCAGGTGATAAGGAAAAAAACACTTAAATAAATAATGAGCTGTGATAGTATCGAAAGGTCTGAAATTTAAACTTACTAATGGATTAGAAATGAAATTATTGACTACCATATCAGCCAGTGCTTTATGCTTTGCTGCATCGATAAATACTGTGCAAGCGGAATCGGTTGTGTTGTTTGATGTTGCAGAGCAGTGCCGAGCACTTGAAACTACACAAGGTACACGTTATATACTACCTTGTACCTTACCGGATAAAGAGTTTACCTTTTCTGTAGTAAAAGCTAGCGCGGAAAATAATTTTAACAATGAAAACCTTAAAGTAGACTTTTATTGTGAAAGCATGCGACCTTTTACTTTTAGGTATCAAATTACCAATAATAATGAAGTTTTTAACAATCAGTCTTTAGCTCCCTCAGCTAATAAAGATGATGCACTTTCTACATTTTCACTACGTGAGTCGAAGACTAATTATACTTTCAAATTAGTCAACTTAGACTCTTATGGTGGCTTCCAAGCAATAAAACCCGGATGCCAAGTAAAGGTTTCAACAACGGCTACCCTTGTTCAGGAAGACCTACCTATTGGTTTAGCAACAAAAATCAACTTAGCTGTTTGGCGTGCAACTCAACACACAACAGCAGGAACTGGAGGCTATTTTTCCTATAAATTACGGCTAAGTAATGCTAAAGATTTACTTGAGTCAGTAGAAATGATTTTACTTGAAACAGCCCCCAAGTTTACAACTAATTTAGCTGATATAATCGATAGCCTAAATGCTTTACTTGAACAGTGTACATCACCTTATTGTAACAGGGCTGTGCATAACGAAGTTAAACAAGTTACTGCTGATAGCGAGCAAGAGTTACTTGCCCTAAAAGCAGAGTTAGATAACTTACTTAAAAACGTTGCTGACGAAGATCCTAGCGATAATGAAGATGTTAAGAAATGGACGTCTTTACGTGATTTAATTGTTGAGGCATTAGAGCTAGAAAAATAAGCTTAATGAGTTATTTAATACGATTAAACCATTAGTCCAGCCTTAGAACAACAAGGCCAACCATATAATGTGGATGGCCTTTTTTGTTTGTTTTCAGCCCAAGTAGATATAAATTAGGTATTTGTATGGCGAATATGAAAAATCTGTTCTCGGTAAAAAATGGCTATATATTCGTCGCCAATGCGGCAAATATAAACTTATTTTCGCATCACTTTGGTAAGTAAAGTAGTAACCTACTTTACTACATAATCACTCTTGATCATTTCAAATATAACCTAGGCGTTGGTAGTAAAGAGTGGCTAATCTAACTTGTTTGTTTGATATTATCAATTAATTTGAACAGTTGTAGACTCACCTTTAGTGTTAACTTCATAGTTATCATGCTGGCTTATAGATAACAATGTTCTTCGATTCTATCTCGCTCAGGGGGCGAAACCGCCATCGAATATATAGACTAATGTCAGCTATCCTTGAAGAAAGTTGACATAAAAATGAAGTTTATTCCTCTAATAATTTAGACCGCTTAGTGGTACTTACTGCCCTTAACATCTCATTTAAAAAAATTAGTAAACTCCAAATGAATTAGCTCTTTTGTTAAGGGCTTCTTGGTGCGCTAAGCGGAAGCTTTTGGTATCAACATCAAACCTTCCGCAGCTAGCCAATAGCTGACATTGTTGCCTGAATTTGAAAGGCTAACTACTGCCACAAAACAGACTAAATCTATTGGCTGGCATTACTCTAAATTTGGTTCACTATTGA
>MAAB01006338.1_pt1 | contig 10348 bp, 8 predicted proteins | sample 1115991 | NCBI WGS metagenome assembly MAAB01 (sample SAMN04961124, study PRJNA320927) | seawater metagenome | isolation source: sample BD02T18 sea water enriched with oil for 18 days | place: USA:Gulf of Mexico | collected 2013-07-27 | reverse complement strand
AATACTTACTAAAAATATTGTGATGTAAACCAAATTAATTACAACATTAATGCAACTGTCTTTCGCGGTGCAGGGCCTGTAAACCCCTCGGCCTTGTGAGGGATTTTTCGGGCACGGGGTGCCCTCGTACAGTTAAATAGCTCGCCTATTTCAATAAGACTGGTAGCCCTTTAAAAATACTGGTGATACAAGTGCGCCGCTACCTCAACCACCACGCCGTGGCGCTGGGCCAAACGCTTGGCGTTAGTATCGTAGCCGCCACCAATTACCGTGGCCACCGGCACATGGCGTTTAAGGCAGGTGGTTAGTACGAGCTCGTCCCGGTCATGCATGCCTTGGCTTGAGATATTCAGGCGGCCCAAATCATCCTGCGCCCATATGTCCACCCCGGCATCGTACAACACTAAATCTGGCTTTACTGTATCGAGTAAATCATTAAGCGTGGTGGCCACCACCTTTAAATAGGCGGCGTCTTGCAGGCCCACGTCTAGCCCCACGTCTAAATCACTTTGTTGTTTGCGAAAGGGAAAGTTTTTTTCACAGTGGATAGAACAGGTAAAAGCGTTGGGCTGGTTTTGTAAGATGGCGGCGGTGCCATCCCCTTGGTGTACGTCTAGGTCAAAAATTAAAATGCGTTGGGCTTCACCGCTTTTTAACAAAACCTCAGCTGTGTAAGCCAAATCATTAATCATGCAGTACCCCGAGCCAAAATCGCGGTGGGCGTGATGGGTGCCACCGGCCAAATGACAGGCCAGGCCTTTTTGCAATGCCAGGCGCGCGGTTAACAAGGTGCCGTTGGGGGCGGTTAGGGTTCGGTCTACCAGGGGCTGGCTCCAGGGCAGGCCCACGCGACGCCATTCACGTTTGTCTACTTCATTTCCACACAGCTTTTGCAGATAGTTTATATCGTGCACGATGGATAAATCGGCCAGGCTGGCCGCTTGCGGCGTAAATAAATTGTTTTCATCCTGGGCAATTAAACCCTGCGATCGTACATGTTGGTAAAGATCTACGAACTTGCTCATGACGAAGCGATGATCGGTTGGGAAGGAGCAGGAGTAATTGGGGTGGTAGACGATTGGGAGCATGGTTAATATTAACTAAATAACCTCTAGGGTATTGGAATAAATGCACTTCTAGGTAGCAAGACAAGTATATTTGTTTTTACAAAATTAAGCCTCTCTTTATAACTTTCCACTTGGTGTACCTATTCGATCACCCCTATCGATGTTTTCATAGAGTTGTCTTCGGACATTTACTTAACTTCAAAACTAAAGGATAAAATATGTCGAAATCTACTCAGCGACCACCAAACGGCCCTAGCACAACTGGAAACCCTTCAGGCGGCGGTAGAGGAAATAACAAGCCCAAATAGTACTAGAGTAGCTCTGTTTCCTGGCTACTCTCTTGAGTATTCACCTGAAATAGAGCTTCGCCATTTATCAATAAGATAATTCACTTTCTCTTTATCATATGTGATTCCATTCTCATCAATGAAATCACCAAATAAATTACAAACCTGGCTAAAGGCAAAGCTACACCTTACGGTTAATTCCGATCGACCATACTGCTGCAAAAACTCAATAATCCCAGGCCATTGTTTTTCTGAAATATTGCCATTTCTACACCAACGATTATAGTTTCCCTTAATCGTCTCCCATGGCTGCTTATCGAAGTATTTAGCTAAATCCTTAAAAAATTGATTATTACTTCCACTCCAACCTGCCAATAGATCTATAAACCACTTTGATTTTAAATTTGTACCATTAGCTGATAACTCCACTCGCTTATCTAAAGTAAATAAGCCAATTCCATCCAATTCGGCCATAAACTTCAAATCCATTTCTAATGCTACTAATAACGATAAAAAAGATTCAACTGCTACATTTTTAATATCTTCTGGCATATCAATTAGCTTGAAACTTTCTTCCGCATTAATCATATATTCAATTTTTAATAGTGTATTGTTACAAAACTGATTATATGGAAAACCGACATCTTGAATATTAGGATTTGCTCCTTCAGTGGCAGGAGATATATTTGGACTTAAAATTGATTCTAAAAACTTTATAGAGTAAAAAAATGGATTTATAAAACTATTATCATCAAACTCTAACCCTTTCTTTACACGTGAAACCCTAACACCGGCAATGAAACTACTATATAGATTAACTTCCCCACCGCCATTTTCTTCATGCCTATCAATTAATTCACCTAAATATTTATAGGTCGGATCTGCGATAGCATAATGGGCAACTTTATTCTTGATTATTTTATACGGCTTGCTATCGGCCTGCATACCTGCCAAATCATAGCTTTTAAATGTTTTATATGAGAATAAACCAACTTCTTCTACAAGCTTTTTTGCAAGGCCAAGTTCGCTGTCCATAAGCTTGATAAATGTTAAAAATAACATAACCTAGTTAAGATCCGTCAATGGCAAGTGACCGCCCCTTTAATTTCATAATGCTTCTCTCCTGATTTTAGCCAATTAGCGACGTCATTCACAACCTTTGCTAGAGGAAGGCGAGTTTTACCTTTAATCGCACATTCCCAAATAATCAACACTCTCCAGCCCATATCTACATAAGTAACCAAATTACGTTTGTCACGCACGTTGGTTGCTAGTATTTTTTTCCTCCAGAATCCTTTATGCGTAGCTGGCCATTTGAATAGATGGCAGTTGTGCTTATGCCAGAAACAGCCATTAATCAGGATAATTGCACTATATTTTGAAAATACCATATCTGGCTTACCGGGCAGGCCGGTAACGTGGAGCCTGTAGCGAAAGCCCATACGATGCAGCGCTTTACGTACGACTAGCTCAGGCTTGGTATTCTTACCACCTATGCCAGACATCATGCGGGATCTAGCAGTTTTTGATACTATATCCACCACGTAAATTCACTCCTAGTAAAAGTCCTGGTTCTTGATAGACTTCCCCACCGCATCCAATAGTAACTGTACATATAATGAGCAAGCGCATTAACGTCATTGATTTATTTGCCGGGCCTGGTGGCCTGGGTGAAGGGTTTTCCTCTTTAAAGATAGGCAATGACTTCCCTTTTGACATCCAAATGTCAGTAGAAAAGGAAGCAAGCGCCCACAAAACACTCACCTTAAGGTCTTTTTACCGGAAGTTTAGAGGTAAAAAAACACCTGCTGCTTATTATGAATACATTAAGAATCCTGAGCTAGGTACGAAATTCCTGGCAAAAGAACACCCTGAAGAATGGGCCGCTGCGCTAAAGGAGACACTTGAACGCCCCCAAGAACTAGGGAGTGAAGATGATGAACAGATTTTCAAGAAATTAAAAAAAATAAAAAAAGAGTCAAATGAACCATTTGTAGTAATTGGTGGCCCACCATGCCAAGCATTTTCAGTGATGGGGCGAATTAAAAACAGCAGCTTGGCAGGCTATATAGCCGAGGATGACCACAGACACTTTTTGTATAAAGAATACCTAAAGGTTATTGATACTGTTAAGCCTGAAATATTTGTAATGGAAAATGTAAGAGGCATCATTACAGCAAAGTTAAATGGCGAACGTATGTTTCCTCTTATTATTGAGGATTTGGAATGTCCAGGTAAAGCATTAGGCCGAAAAACAGGGCAGAATTACTTTATTTATTCTTTGTCACACGAACCCGAAAGCATTTCAAAATCTGGAAAACCTAGTTACAAAAGCGACCAAGATTTTGTCATTAAGGCCGAAGATTTTGGTATCCCACAAAATAGGCACAGGGTAATTTTACTAGGCGTACGAGCCGATATAGCAAAAAACATACAACCTTCAATATTAACTACATCCAAAAAAGTAGCTACCGACCAATTAATTGAAGGCCTTCCAAAACTACGTAGTGCTGTTTCAAGACAGCCAGACAATGAACAACTTTGGATTGATACCGTTAAAAAAGAAGGCACCTCCCTAGTAAGTATTTTAAAAAATGAAAATCAAAAAGAACTGGCACTACACGTAAAGAATTTACTACTGGATATTAAATCACCCAAAGCTCAACGGGGTAATAAACAATATTTTAGAACCAAAGAAGCTGGATTAGATAATACGCCTGAAGATCTTAAAAAATTCATAGCTGACCCAAATCTTGATGGACAACTAAATCATTTTTCCCGAAGCCATATGATTTCAGACCTACAACGTTACTTGTTCTGTGCCGCTTTTTCTGAAATCAATAAAAACAGGAATATTCCATCACCATCAAAAAGGGATTTCCCTGAAGCGTTGGCCCCGAACCATAAAAGCTGGGAAAGCGGTAAATTCGCAGATCGCTTTAGAGTTCAATTCAGAGGTAAACCAGCAAGCACCATAACCAGCCACATCAATCGGGATGGCCATTATTTTATTCACTACGACCCTAAACAGTGCCGTAGTTTATCAGCACGAGAAGCCGCGAGACTGCAGACATTTCCTGACAATTACTTTTTTGAAGGCACACAAACGCAGCAATATGTACAGGTTGGCAACGCAGTACCGCCGTACTTAGCTTACAAAATTTCAAACATTGTACATGCGATATTTGACGCTAAAACCAATAAAACTTTATAAACAAAGCCCATATACGCCTTCCGAAATAAATAAAGTAGTTTAAGTTGTATAAAATGGAATGAAAAATAATCCACAAGGATAAGTAAAGTGATAATTGATCTGACAGATGTGGCATACCAAGAAGCGGATTTAAATAACGTTACAGATAGTATTATTAGCGAGCACATCACACTAGAAATCCCATTACCTTCAGTAGGGTATGCAAACTCTTATATAGACCTTATAACTGACTATTTACATGCATCATATATAGCAGAGAAACTCGCAAAAGAATTTAATTGCGGGCATATAAAGAAAATATGGAAGAATGCGCATAATCCTGTATACCACCTTACTATTACTAATTTTGAAAAAAGATCCTTAGCAAAGGAAATACTTCAAAGTATCTGGGCTTTCCAACACCCTGAAGACGCGGAAGATGAATCTCCCTATATAAACATGTGTGTTGATATTGGGGAATACGAATTCGACTTACCCAGTATAAGCCTAAAATATCCTGAAATTGTTGACGAATATTATGCAAACTTAATATGTGGGGCATATTACGAATTAGAATTCGATACAATATCAGGCCAACTAGATCATTTCCCAGAGAGATGGTATGGATACTGGCAAAGCCCACATTTCAATTCCAAAGCGCATAAAGTTCTTGTTTCAGCACATTGCTGGATAATACCAAATTCAATTAAGCTAGAAGATGCTTTTAAAGAGTTTGACTACAAAGAGCCACCTTCATTATTAAATTCAAATACACTGGCTATCAATTCCAATTTTATTGCAGTATCTGAAGGCGCTGCCGTCAGCCTTCCTTTGCCAAGAATAATTCAAGCCATATCTTGCATAAACAAAATCAATCAAAATAAGAATGAATACAGTGAAATTGATTATTCAAATATATGTAATTCTAAAGTGTTTGTTTCCGAATTTTTAGATTTTATCATTGTCGATACAGGGACCTATACCATTGTTAGTTTTGACAGTAAAAAACTTCGCCATAATGAAGCAAAGAAATTTATAGCTGCTGCCGAACAATTAAGCTCTTCCTTTGAGGACAAGTTATTAAGTACCAGTAGCATTGCATTAGATTGGTCTTTATTTGACGATGAGAAATTTGAAGAGCTATGCTATGACTTAATCTATCACAACTCAAAATTTGATAGAAATACCATAAGAAAAATGGGGAAATCACGTTCAAGGGATGGTGGAAGAGACATTGAAGTCTATACAAAAGAAAAGCCTGGAGTAAAACCGTTAAAGTATATATTTCAGTGCAAACTAACAAAACCAAATAATTCTATGGGTATATCTAATATTGGCTCCATATCAGATGTAATTGATCATTACGGTGCAGATGGGTACGGCGTCATTTGCAATTGTTATATCGACTCGAGCCTATATGACCGTTTAGACGGTATATCAAAGAACCGAAATAAAGAAATAGATACGTGGTCAAAATTCGAAGTTGAGCGCTTTATCGCTAGACGTCCATTATTGAAAGCGAGATATATCGTCAAAAAAAAATAAACAAAACGATCTAATAAAGTGCGAGTATATTGAAGACTGTTTTAGTACTAAATGGGGCTATGGCCAATTCAGTGACTTGCCTATCAAAAGAGGATGTAGCTAATTCTGTGTAACTGCCTATCATAAAGCCAGTAATGGCTAAGGATAGGCAATTACTACACCCGGGATCGCTATACGTGATTCACATTATATTTTGTATATTCCTCTTCGGGAACTATATCTAGCATTAAATTCTAGTATTTGCTCTACAATTTGCTCACTAAACCTGACAATTGGTTTATTATCTAGAACTGAATAGTCCTCATGCAAAGCAAAAACATACTTATTAGATACACGGAGTGCATAGGTTTCACCTTCCAATACAATCAACGGGCAACCTGCATAAGTACTTTCTTTCCAAGGATTATTTTTAATGTTAAAACTAAAACCTTTGACGTCAGATAGTCTCTTATCTATAAGTACTGAAAGCGCTAATCTATATAAAGGTCGATTATCCTGCGCCTGATCGCACGCAGCTGCCAATTCAACAATCCCAAATTTAATATACTTATCTAACGCATCTAGATGCTCAGGGTTCTTTATTTTCCAACCATCCTTACTCAGAAACTGTGAATTAATTATAGACATAAAATTATGGTTTTTTAGATCGGTAATATCGCCCTTTGTGACAACCAATCCTCTACTATCATTAAGTTCCGGCCTTACCAACTCATAAAGCTCTGAACAAGCAACAGGAAAAAAACTCCCCCTAATCAAAGGAATGCCATCACCGTGATATACCGCACTTGTAGAAATAACCGTATTTATTCGATTGGCAATATTACCGTCTAACGAAAGTTTTTTGTCAGCTAAATCATCTTTTAAGGAAGACTTAAATAAGTCATCGTAATCTGCCTCATAATTTATAAACTTATTACTTATCAATGGAGTCAACGCATCCATTAACGCGGGGTATGGTCTAATTTTTGAATTTTTTTCCCCTACATTCCTATTTGCCAGTAAAGCAAACACCTTTTTTAGGTGAGCAATATCTTGCCCACCCTCAGCAAACAGTTCATTAATTACCTCATGAACTGCTAAGCTAACGCTATTCTCAATAGCCACTATAGAGGATAGAAAATCATTCCCCTTAATAATTTTTTCAATCTCTGTCTTAATGGAAATTGTATCATTCTTTAGAAGTGCTTTATCCATGACACTAAAATCAATTATTTTATTTGAAAGCTGTTTATTTCTTTCCCTAAATATTTCCATTATATTGCTAGCCAACCCAACATGCTTTGACCAAAAAACCAAATAAAATGGTCCGTCACCTGCAACACTCTCAAGCGCATCCTTTATATAAGGCGCTACCTTAGCAGCATCAGTATGTAAATCGTTTCCCTGCGATGACAATATAGCGCCAGTTAAATTGATATCACAAAATATAATTCTTACTTGGTCACTACAAATTAATTCTTCAATTGGCGGTATATTCGCCGTATATAACATCGGCAAACAAGGTAAGCATGCCAAGTTAAATGCCTTAGATATATCTAACAGCTCTTCAGGTTCATTATCTACTATCAATATTTTTGGATAGATATTCATTTCTTAACCTTCGGAAAAATCAAGGCTACAGTCGCGCCGTCATAAACATTAATACCGTCCAACTCTACATCTCCTTTGTCTAGAAATAAAATTTTTCCTCCTATAGAGGACATCACCATATTAACATAGTAAAGGCCTAACCCCATCCCACCTGGTCTTCTACCGATAAATGGCATAACAGCATCATCATCAGATATTTCAAAGCCAGGCCCCGTATCAGCAAACAAAATAGAAGGTCCTTCTTCAAAATAATCCGGCAATATAAATATGCCTAACCCAGGATCATTTTGATCACGTTCTTTACGGTATTCAGACCAAAATAAGGCATTATCCGACAAATTCATTAAGCAGTTCAATATCAATGAACTTGGCCCATATATTTCTGCATCAACATCCCCACGAATAGACAATGCAACTTTATGATGCTCAAATCTTGATTCAACTAAATTTTTAAAATGCTTTAACAGAGTATTTAAACTAATATTTGTATTTGCTGATTTTCGAAGAAGTGGGCCAAATCCTTCTAAAAGAGAAACAAGTTTTGTCGATCTTATTTCCAATTCGTCAATAGACTCTTTTTTTCCTATCGCTAGATGAAGCATATCTATTTCACGCTCAACCTCATGAAAAATTACACTTAAATTTAGCCCTGCCATTCCTGAACTTGCTGATATATCTCTCATTTTATTATATTCGACTTGGATATAATCTAGTTGGCCGATTACTTTTTTACTTGATTTACTTTTTTCCAACTCATTTCTAATATCCCCAACTGACTCATCAAAAAGTTGCTCTTTTGTTGGCTTATCGAATTGACGAGTCCCCTTCACATAATCACTAACTAACTCGCGATCTTTTTGGTGAAGCATAAAGAAATGTTCAAATACACTCTCTACAGATTGTTTAAACCGTTTAAAGCCATTGTTGTCGTCAAAACCTTCCCTATTAGTTTTCTCCTTGAGCTCATGACTATCAGAAATGCGAAGCTTTATACCGCCGATGATTGATTTTGTACCTAAAACCTTTGAAGGAGCGTTAATCCTTTTTGTATTAAGCCCCAGCCAGTCATCATTGCCTTCACCATAATTAAATACTCGAATACCATCCCTATAGACCCGCACACCTGATTGTTCCATCAAATATTTATCTATCTGTTTAAACCCACCTGTCGCATTTAATACCTTTCGGTCTTTAATGTAAAAATAAAACTTTCCACTAATTTCACCTATGCCATCCAACCAACTATCAGGCAAAATCTTAATTTTTTCATAATTATCATCTGAAACTAGAAGATTAAGTCTCTCTCCATTAGCTGATAAATTCTTCCCCTTTAAACTCCTAAATTTTTCAGGGGGCTTAAAACTATAACGCCAAGAATACTCTCCATTTGGTTTTAAATTAAATGAGTATTCCCATAATGCATGATTCAATATGTCTTCCGATGAATACATATCTCGAATCCAACCCTCATGGCCTGGTACCCTAAGAATAACTTTAAAATCTGATATTTCAGATGTAGGTGAAATAAGACTAGTTAATAGATGGTTTAACCTTCTAACATCCCTTCTCGTCCAATTTTTATTATACAAACCGTGTACTTTAATATGCGTCCCATAATCTTGGTGGTCAAAATGCCATGGCTCGCTATGTTCCTGAATTTCTATACTAGCTTCATCTAAATAGCCGTCATTGATTAAATCTTGCCAATCAATATCAAGACTATACTCAATTCCATCTTTCTTTTTAGTTACCATTGTTAAAAAACGGCCCAACTTATGAACTGCTAGCCTGCCAACACCTTTTTCACCCAAAGGTAACCGATCGTATTTATCTGATGGTTTCTTATTAATTCTTTTACTATTTGTAGCTAATTCCAGCCACTTATCCTGGATATCGTTAATATCCATCCCCGCCCCATCATCAGATATAGAAATATAAGGAGTCGAGGTATTTAGGGATAAACAAACGTCAACTTCATTAGCGTCCGCATCATAAGAATTTTTTACAAGTTCAAATATAGCTAGCCTATCATCACCAATTAACTCATCACCAAGTAACCTAAGCAAATGGGCCCGCGCTTTAAATCCTGATTTTACTTTTTTCATCTATTTTCACCAAATTAACCATTTCTGATAGCCAACCACATATATGAACCAATACTTAAAACTTATTTGAAGTGCAACTAGGCATTTTATTACAAGAATCTATTCCTTAGAACTTTGGTATCGCCATTTAAACTAGCCTAATTATAAAAGATTTAAAAACATTTAATATTGCCTTGTATAACGGGTTTTAGTTTTGTGGCTATGCATAATAGATAAATTTGCACATCGGCCATTTCATCTTTAACGGCGGATAATTGCTCTGGGGATAAGTTTTGGGATTGTTCTTCGGTTAACCACTGAAAGCATTCAACCAGCTCGGAGGCTTCTACGCTTAGGGCCATTGCCAGGTTTTTGGGTGAATGGAACTGGTCCCAGTCACGGTCATCGGCAAATTTTTGCAGCTGTGCCTTTATTTGTTCTAGCTTATCCATGCCTGCCTCGAAGTCCGTTGCCCCATAAATGATTTTGGGCCACCTCTTATACTCCGAAGGAACTAGAAATTCAATGCTTATAACTGACCATTTGGTTGGTTATTGATCTAACCAAATAATTGTTCGTTTT
>MAAB01034590.1_pt1 | contig 10354 bp, 7 predicted proteins | sample 1115991 | NCBI WGS metagenome assembly MAAB01 (sample SAMN04961124, study PRJNA320927) | seawater metagenome | isolation source: sample BD02T18 sea water enriched with oil for 18 days | place: USA:Gulf of Mexico | collected 2013-07-27 | reverse complement strand
GTCATTCATTCAGGGTTATTGGATGTCAGTAGTACAAGTGGTCGCGGAGGTCATATTGACCTTCTTGGTGAGCAAGTAGGGATGACTGAGAATGGGATTATTAACGCTAATGGTGATCAAGGTGGTGGGACGATACGAATAGGCAGTAGTAGTCAGGGCGAGGGTATTGATACCATAAATGCTGAGGCCGTTTATATCGGAGAAAATACTCAAGTTACAGCAAATGCGGGTATCGCAGGAAATGGGGGGGGGATTGTAATTGGATCTGAAAATACAATTCGTTATTTCGGTAATATTGAAACGATGGGTGGTAGTTCTAATGGCAATGGTGGAAGCATAAATATCTCTGCAAGAGAGCAATTAGTTTTTAATGGCAATGTAAATTCAATCGCCGCTGTGGGGGAGGTAGGCGTGTTGATTCTAGAGGCTCACTCTCTTGCTGTTATTGCTGATGGTGGAAGTATCTTAGTTGATGGTGGTATGGATTTTAGTGAAGCTTCTGAAAGTAATTTAACCGCGAGTACTGTTAGCCAATTGTTGGATGCCAGTGCGGTCAAACTTAATGCAAGTAATCATATTAGCTTTGATTCGATAATCGAAAGTGACAGTGTAAATTCTCTGAAAATAGTTTCGGCTAATACTATTAATATAAATTCAGCTATTAATATCGCCGGATTATTAAGGTTGGAGACTGGGGTTATTAATCTATCCGGATTGGCAGGTTTAAATGCCTCAACGGCAGAAATTTCGGCTAGTCAGCTAATGGGTAGCGGTGATATCAATATTGTAAATATCCTGAATCTATCTGAAGTAGATGACATGGCGAATTTTAATGGTGTGATAACTGCTACCGGTCCATCAGGTCATCTTATCGCAAACAATAATAACTCGGTCGATCTTGTCAGTAACCTGAACGCATTCAACGTATTGAGCACAGAGTTTGTCAATTTTAAAGTTGTTGATATAGCCGGTGGAACATTGAACGGCACTGCTATTGATGGGCTATACAGTATTAAAGGTAGTCAGTCAGTCGAGGTCAATAATATTCAATTCAATCAAATTACATCGGTTATTGGTAGTGAGGGTATTGATCAAGTACTGGGTCTAGAAAATCAACAGTGGTTATTATCGGATACTAATAATGATGTTACTACGGGCGGTATCTTTTTCACTAACATTGATAATGCGGAAAATGGTCATGTTGTGGGTACCAGTGGTCGAGATGAATTTACAATTATTGGCGCTCAATCTGTATCTACAAACGGAATAAAATTTGATGGCATTTCATCCATCGATGCAGGAGATCAAATTGATATGGTATCTGGTGCTAGTGAATGGGCAATCACTACTACAGGCGTAGAATCTTCGGGTATAAATATTATTGCTGCGGAAATAATAAATAGTCTTGAGAATGGGACTTTATTAGGCACAAACGAAGAAGATTTTTTTGTGATCGAAGATACTAAATCTGTCACGGTTAAAGGAGTGACATTTAATAATATCGCTTTTGTAAACGCAGGAGACGGTAATGATGATATTCAGTATGACTCAGGTACATGGAATGTGCAGAGTGAGAATAGCATGGTACTAAGAGGGATTGATTTCTCCAGTATAGAAAGTATAAATGTTAATAATAGCGATGGCGTAACAGAGCGGACCCTTAGCGGTACAGACACAGACGATGTATTTAGTCTAGTGGCTGCGAATACTGTGAATAGTAATGGTATAACCTTTTATGGTGTTGGTTCTGTTGATGCGCGTGGAGGAGAGGACACAGTTGAGCAAGGTGATAGTTGGCAGTTGATCGATGCGGGCTTTGAAGCTCGGAATATAGACTTCTATAGTGTCGAACGGGTTAACAGTAATCCTCAAGGTGTATTAATAGGAACAGCAAGTAGCGATACCTTTCAACTAGTTGTAGGAACGGATAATGAAACAAATATACTTATAGATAATGAAATTGTTTTTACAAATATTAGCCAAGTTAACGGCGGAAAAAATGAGGAAGAAGGAGATCTTGTTATCTCTGATCGTGCGCAGGAGTGGCAGCTAAATAATGATGGTAATTTCAGCAGTGACCAATTTATTTTTAACGGTATTGAACGTGCAGCTTCCACAGCCTCAACTGTATTAGGCAGCGCTGAGCAAGATATATTTGAAACTACCAATATAACGAATACTATCATCGCGAATAATGTCTATTTTGAAAATGTAAGTATCTTCGATGGAGGAGGCTCGGACGATCAGCTAATTATAAATAATAATCACTCAATCACTATTGTTGATCAGGGCATCACAGATGGATTTAGTCAGTCAGTAGATCAATTCACTTCACAGCTCACCTTTCAGAATATTGAATTATTAGATGTTACGACAACAGGGGATGTTAATTTATCTTCCGGCTTTGATGTATTAAATATAGAGGCTGATAATTTAACTGTCGTTACTCGAGAGAATGTAACAATCGATAATTTTAATGTAAATGATAAATTGTCAATAGTGACTGAGAATGCACTAACATTCCAAAATGATGTCGAGTTTAACAGTCAAGAAGTAAAGCTGTCGGCAGAAAGTATTGAATTTATGGGAAGTCTTAAAGTAGTGACTAATGACTTTATTTTAGACGCAGGGGAATTGATTGTAGAAGGTGGGATTGATGTCGATGTTAATGTGGAAAGATCTGTTCCCGCAGATGTTGGTGAGGATATTAGTTTATCAATTTTTAATGAAATTAACATGTTTTTAGCCAGTGAAGGTTCGATTCTTATACAAGATTCGGTAGATAGTGCGGATGGTTTTAAATGGCTAATAAGCGATGCGGATTAGTGCATAAGCAGTAGTTTTAATCGATGTGAACATTTCATTATTTACACATGTTCTAATTAATGTTCTATTCGGTCACCATGATTTTTGTAAACGATATTTGAAGAAATATCGAGTTGATAAATAGCCTATTTTTACTATGTATTTAGGCATTTAAATTATTAGAGAAGAATTGTTGTATGTTTGAAAATTATTCATCAGAGGTATCTCCAGAGTTACCTTGTGGTCCGTTTATCGATGACGATGAAGGCCTTGAGGATGATTTTATTATGCTGGAGAGTATTGCTCGTATTAATCAAGCTTCCTTAGCACTTGATGGCAGTGATGAAGGCGTTGATTGGCGTGGTATGTATTCCCGTTGCGAATCATTAATGCCACAAACAAAAGATGTAAGGATTTATGTTTTTCTTGCGCAGGCAGCACTCCATCTAAAGCGCTTGCCAGGGTTTGCTGGCGCGATCCAATTGATTCAGTCAACATTGTCTGATTATTGGGTAGAAGCCCACCCTAGACTAGATGATGCAAAAGATGAAACCCCTTGGCGTGTGATGACGCTTAATGAGCTTTCGGGGGATACCCTGTTATCTCTGATCTCAACCATGCCGATTATCGAAGCTAAAATGGCGGGCAGTTTTTCGCTGAGAGATATTAAGCTAGCGAAAGGGGAAATTCACCTAGTTGAAGGATCTGAAGAAGTTATTTCAGATATAGGTTTAATAGAAGCGGCCTTCAACGAAGTGGATCAAGAAGTATTGATCTCCTCATTGGATTTTATTAAACAAATCCAAGGTGATTTATCGGCATTGAAAGAGCAGTTATCTGCTAGCGAAGCGGGTCATGCTCGTTTTAGTTGGGATAAGTTAATTGCAACGTTAAAGTATATTGCCAATCTTTATTCTGATCACATTGTTCAAGCTGCTGTAGAAGAGCCTGAGGATTTAGAGGGGGTTGCAAGCGGAAGTGAATCAACAGAAGCAGGTGTCATTATCAAAAGTTCTGAAATTGATAACCGAGCAGACGTTCTAGAGGCTTTAGGAAAGATTTGTGAGTATTACACGAAATACGAACCTTCGAGTCCTGTTCCTATATTGGTCGAGAGAACAAAAAAGTTAGTAACAATGGACTTTATGTCCATTATGAAAGAGCTTAGTCCGGAAGGTGTTAAGCAAGTTGAGTTAATTGCAGGGTTAGAAGCTGGAAAATAAATTCAAATTGTTATGATTTGGCGTGTGAATTAGCAGGGGTTTAAATCACCGCTGTAAAGGATTAATAATAAACAATTTCGAGGATAGGAAATGAGTAGTCAAAAATTTATAGGTAGAAATAGAGCTCCACGTGTACAGATTGAGTACGATGTGGAAATGTACGGCGCTGAAAAGAAAGTACAGGTCCCATTTGTTATGGGCGTATTGTCTGATCTGTCGGGTAAAAACAATAGTGAATTACCGGGTATGCACGAACGTGAATTTGCCGACATTAGCGTTGATAACTTTGATGATCGTTTAAAAGCAATGAAGCCTCGTGTCGCGTTTAATGTGCCTAATATGATTAATGAGGAAGGTGGTAATCTTCCTGTTGATATTACTTTTGATGACCTTAATGCTTTCTCTCCTGCCCAAGTTGCGAAAAAAGTACCTGGTTTAGATGAATTATTAGAAGCACGTACCCAGCTAGCCAATCTAGTGACTTACATGGATGGTAAAGCTGGTGCAGAAGAGTTAATTACAAAAATTTTAGGAGACCAAGCGTTATTACAATCCTTGGTTGGTAGTAAAGCACCAGAGTCAGAGGAAGCTTAGTCATGTCTGAAGTTGAAGCCCCAGAAAGATTAGAAGAAGCCAGTGAAACGATTGCAGCAGATGATTTTTCTGCGCTATTGAAGCAAGAGTTCAAACCAAAATCTGAACGCGCATCCGAAGCGGTTAATTCAGCCGTGCAGACTCTGGCTGAAAATGTATTATCTAATGTGAACCTAGTTCCAGAAGATGCGGTTGCAACTATCAAGCAGTTGATCGCAAACATTGATGAAAAGCTGAATGCTCAGGTAAATGCAATTTTACACCATGATGATTTCCAGAAATTGGAAGGTTCGTGGAGAGGTTTACATCACCTAGTCAATAATACTGAGACTGATGAACAGTTAAAAATCAGTGTTATGAATGCCTCTAAAGACGATGTACGCAAGAGCTTGAAGAAGTTCAAGGGTACTGCTTGGGACCAGAGCCCATTATTTAAGCGTGTCTATGAAGAAGAGTTCGGTCAGCTAGGTGGCGAGCCATATGGCTGCTTTGTTGGTGATTATCATTTTGACCACAGCCCTAAAGATGTTGATATGTTGACGAGTATCTCAAAGATCTCTGCAGCATCTCACGCTCCTTTTATTACTGGTGCGGGTTCTGAAGTCATGGGCATGGAAACTTGGCAAGAGCTGTCAAATCCACGTGATTTAACCAATATTTTTTCTACTCCAGATTATGCTCCTTGGCGCTCATTACGTGAATCGTCAGATTCTCGCTATCTTGCGTTAACCATGCCTCGTTTCTTGGCGCGTCTACCCTATGGTGAAGCGACAGATCCCGTGGATGAGTTTGCGTTTGAAGAAATTACAGATTCTGGTGTATCAAGTAACTATTGCTGGGCTAACTCAGCTTATGCCATGGCTGTAAATATCAACCGTGCTTTTAAAGAGTATGGCTGGTGTTCACGTATTCGTGGCGTTGAATCTGGTGGCTTAGTTGAAGGCTTGCCGTGTCACACATTCCCATCAGACGATGGTGGTGTTGATATGAAGTGCCCAACAGAAGTAGCCATTAGCGACCGTCGTGAAGCTGAATTGTCTAACAATGGTTTTATGCCACTGTTGCATCGTAAGAATACTGACATGGCCGCCTTTATTGGTGCGCAGTCTTTGCATAAGCCAGCTGAGTTTGATGATCCAGATGCGACCGCAAGTGCAGCATTAGGTGCACGCTTGCCTTATCTGTTCTCTACCTGTCGTTTTGCTCATTACTTAAAATGTATTGTGCGCGATAAAGTAGGTGCTTTCACAGATCGTGCAGATATGCAGCGCTGGTTACAAAATTGGGTGATGCAGTATGTAGATGGTAGCCCTGAGACGTCAACAGAAGAAACAAAAGCAAGAAAGCCTCTTGCAGAAGCAGAAGTTATTGTTTCTGAAGTAGAAGGTTCGCCAGGTTATTACTCAGCGAAATTCTCTTTGCGTCCTCATTATCAGTTAGAAGGCTTAACAGTTTCTTTAAGCCTAGTTTCAAAATTACCTTCAGGTAAGTCGTAATACCCGTGCTATATCATCGCCAATTGATATAGCTTTCTAAACCTTAAAAAAGGAGTTTACCATGGCCTCGGATATGTTTATCAAAATAGGAAGTATTTTAGGTGAGTCTAAGGATAGCGTTCATGCAGATGAAATTGACGTTCTTAGTTGGGATTGGGGCATGAGCCAAAGCGGTTCTATGCATGTAGGCGGCGGCGGTGGTGCTGGTCGTGTTAGCGTTCAGGATCTTGTGATCGTTAAAAACGTTGATCGTGCAACTGCAACATTGATGGCACATTGTGCGACTGGTGAGCACATTCCAGAAGTGATTTTAACAGTTCGTAAAGCTGGTACAACAGCTTTAGAGTATCTGAAAATTACCTTGAAGCGTGCACTAGTTTCTAATGTAACCACTGGTGGTTCAGGTGAAATTTCTGAGACAGTTACATTGAACTTTGCTGAATATAAAGTTGAATACACTCCTCAGAGCGAAGATGGTAGTGGTGAAGCAGCTATTGAAACTGGCTTCGACATCGAAAGAAACATTACGGTTTAATTTTTAATTAAATAATAATGAGTAGTAAAAAAACCCGCTTTATGCGGGTTTTTTTGTGGCCTAGATATAATCTAAAGAAAACTAAAACCCCTTAGATTCCAATAGTACTTTCTGATCTTCGATTTTTGTCGGTGATCCAGCCCAAGTTGTCCAACCTAATTGAGACTGTACCCCTAATTGAAACTGCGGTACATGGTGAGACTTTAGCTCTAGCTCGATATCCCAGTCATATTCATCATTGCTGTATAAGCGAATCATCTCTCGTAACTGTTGAAATAATTGAGTATTCGGCAGTAACTTATAAAACTCTTTTAAATTTAACGGGCCAATTTGGACTGTGAACTTATGCTGAGCATCGAAGACTTGCTCACCTAAGCCGGTATTTATACCGAGTTGATTGTTCTTAGAAAAAATACCGATATTGAATTGATCTTCAGGGCTAAGCTGTAACCAGCCTCCGGTTAACTGTTTGATTTCTACCGGCAGATTCAAGAAATCTAAAATTAAGCTTTTTAATCCATCGGCTGGTCGAGTAGGTAGGGAAAATAAACCACTGCGATGTAATCGATCCCACTTTTGTTTGAAGAGAGAGTCGCAAGATTGGTCAATTTTATCGTTTAAATCGTCAAAATTTAATTCTTCAGGCTCTAGTTGAGCAAGGCCAGAAAGTGCACCAATCATTAAATCAAAATTATTCTCTTCTGGTCGGTCCATTTCGATGCAAGGCTGAATATTAGCTTCTGCTCGGTAGAACAAGCTGATCATGCGATGGTGAAATATATCGGCAAATCTAGCAAAAGTAGGGTCGTTAAATTGATGCTCTCGGTTAAGCGCATGCTCTGTTAAGTGGAAGGGCAGTGCGCCCATTGGACCAAATAGCCCAAACGACAAGTTGAATAGCTGATCTTTAGGGTTATCGTCATTGGCCGGAATAAAGTGACTCAACGGGGAATTAGCAAAAGCCATGGAGGGCTTTTGTCTGAGAATTATATGTTCATCGCTGGTTTTATTCGCTTCGCCTATTTTAGGCGAGTCTGAATACTTAGCATCAACAAATCTTAACGTATTGAATAGGCTAAAGCCGGCAGGATCTTCCGTAATTTGCTCAAAAAAAGTCATAATATGGGCTGGCCTCCGGCTTTAGGGGCCCAAGTATGGATTTTTCCACGACGGGTTGATATGAGGCTGGTTTGAGTAAAGCTGTTAATAGATACATATTTAGAGAAGAATCTTTCCAATACCGCCCCTAGTAAGTAAACACCTTGGCCTTCAAATCCACTCTCATCAACTTCGACTTCAATTTCTAAACCGCGACAATATGTGACCTTGTCTGCGAACATTAATTGGCGATTTACCGGCTTAGAACGAACGCTTTTGATCGCTTCAATTTGCTTTTCAAGGCTGGAGTTTTGACCATGAGAATACAGGCGCAATAGTTGTCTAATTTTATCGGCACCTTCATCAGTATCGCATAGCGATAAATAATTAAGTGAAAGGTGGTTAATGAACTGCCAGCTTATCTCTGAGGGTGGCTTTGCTTGTATTGGGGTCGAAGGCCCGGTAATTACCTTGATGCTTTCGATCGGCGCACCAGTTTCTAGGGTGAAATCTGTTTCTCCGCGACCAGTGGGCATATGTAACGGTAAGTCGCGGTTTGTGCACAAGAGATCAATACCCAACTGCTTCAAGTCAAACGGATAGGGGGCGTTATTGCTATCAACAATGGATATGTGGGTTTCGCTGCCAAGGTAGCTATTGGATCGTGAACCAAAACGTTTTTGCTGGCTCGAATGCTGCCTAGGTTTTCTTATCGTGGTAAAAAAACCTGAGTCTGCATGTTGTTGCGAGTGATCTTTATGACCATAAAATGGTAAGAAAGATTGTGTCGTCTGAACACCGCTTTTATAGCCACTGACTCCTACTACTTGATAGACTTCAAAATCCATTGGGCGAGTTCTGTCAGGGCTTACATGATATTGGTACTGTCCTTTTTCTAATCGGATGCGTTCACTATTCTTATTGAATAGATTGATCGCAGGAGAGCAAAAAAGTTTGAACTGATCCAGTGAGGTTAAAGGGGTTAGCTCTGAGTATGACTTATCTAATAGAATAGTAATCTCAATGTCAGTGCCCTCGAAACCTTCTAAGAACTGTTGCAAAGCGGTTAGTTTGAAGAAAAGAAAGCGCTTAGGAAAAGTAAAGTATTCTTGTAATAAGCGATAACCTTGAAATGAGCGATTAGGATAGGGTAGTAGCGCTTCTTCATCTTCAAAGCCAGACTGGCAAATATGGTCAGCATTGAAGTACTGCCCTTGGCTTTCAGGCTTCGCCTTATCTTTAATAATAAAGCCAATGCCATTAGCAAAGATCTGTTCATACAGCTTCATTGGCAAATCATCTTCTCCAGCAAGGTGCAGTACAATTTCATCCAGTGGCGTTTGCGAAAATAAAATACCAGGTTGTGTTGAAAGCTGCAGCCGGATCCCTGCTTTACAATGATCAGGCCCGTGCCAGCCTGCGGCAGCTAGGGCGGAATTACTGGAATAATATTTTGCTCCGGTTAAATCGATAGGCCAAAGTGTGGTGGTTTGAGTGGTGCGAAACTGACAAGGCGTTGCTTGTTTATCATTACCAACCTGACTCCACATTTGAGAGTGATTAGGCAGGTCATAACCAGAAAGTAATGAACCTTCACCGGCAATAGGTGAAAATTGTACAATGGCACAAGAAGGTGTTTGGGCTTGATAGTGTGGATAAACAATGTTCATTAACTGCTGTGTTAACTCAGGATGTTTTGCATCAAGCTTTAACTGCACACGCGCAGCCATATAAGCGAAACCTTCTAATAAACGTTCGACATAAGGATCAGCTACTTCAAGGGTTTCAATGCCTAGGCGGCCAGCAATTTTAGGATACTGCTGACTGAACTCATTGGCCGTTTCACGAATATGACGCAGTTCATTATTGTAATACTTTAAAAAATTCTCGTTCACTCTGAAGGGCTCACAGCTAAATTAATTGGTTTGGACAACATTGACACTGCCAGTTTCTAAATCGATTTCGGTTTTTAGCATTAGCATCAAGGGGATGGGAATTGCCCAAATCTGACCTTCAATTCTAAATACAATGGCATGCTTACTCGATTTTTCTGTATCACGAGTCATACTTACTTTTAATGTGTGTTTGAGGATGCGAGGTTCAAAATTAATAATAGCTTGACGAATGCTTCGTTCGGCTTGATGAATGTCAATGTTATGCATGGAAAACCCGGTTAAACCAGAAACACCATAATTAATTACGGAGCTTTTAATGGCAGGGTAATGATCTATTTCGGTATTACCTTCCATGTGATGAGTATTCAATAAATTACTAATATCACGAATGACACAGTCTCGTAATTTTGAAATATTCATTATGCGTTTGTTGCGCGACTCATTAAGCTGCTCAGGATTGTCGTCGATTAAACGATCAAGAAGAGACGGTTGCAGATTCTCACGGGTATTGCTATTTAATGCCACTATCATTCCCTAAAGATAATCATTAAAAAGTACTAGTTGCGCTAATTTAAATTAGTGTTTAATCCGTATATTTTTATCCATTTAATAACGAATTAATAAGCTAATAAGAGCGTTCAATAATTTGTGAAATATAGTATCATTAAAAAAATTATTGTTAGCTAAATATTAAATATATTTTTGTTG
>MAAB01006337.1_pt1 | contig 10359 bp, 7 predicted proteins | sample 1115991 | NCBI WGS metagenome assembly MAAB01 (sample SAMN04961124, study PRJNA320927) | seawater metagenome | isolation source: sample BD02T18 sea water enriched with oil for 18 days | place: USA:Gulf of Mexico | collected 2013-07-27 | reverse complement strand
ACTGGACCCAGACCCATTACCTGGGGACGAAGTTGCCAGCCAAGATTGGCAGGATTTCTACACTGGAGAGAACTGGTATCTTACCGACTTTGGGTTAACCACCGACAGTAATCGTGAAGACTATGTAGTGGCTAGCGATATTCACTTTGACATAAGCTGGACTAGGCGCACCCGAAATCATATTGCCGATTTAATGGGTGTAGATCATAAAGACATGACACACGATGTTGCCAATGCTATTTGCCCTCCTCAACTTGAAGTGGGTAAAGCCAGTGTTTATGGCGTGGGCGAATCTAGCAACATGGTAGCCGAACTGGATAGTGATTTGTCGTACTGCTTAGTAGACGGAGATGATGCCGCCGCACTTCGTATCCGCTCATTTATCCCTACAAAAGTGGGCTATTACTATCGGGCATCTGTGAAATACCGTATGCGTGAATACAATAATATGCCACACAATGCATACCGCCATTTAGTCATGCGCTTTGGCACAACTAAAGAGCACTTTGAGCCTGTATTTGATGAATTTCATACAGCCACCATTGAAATATTGGCCACACGCCAGTTCAGTAAGTTAGTGCTTAAAGATAACGGACTACCTGACAGCTATGGCGTTATCATTGATGATGTAATCATTACCCAACTGGAAAAATCTGAACTTTTTGAGGGCTGCTATGAGTTATTCTCTGAAAACTCTAAAGGCTTCCGTAAGTGTCTATTAGGTGAAGTGGATCTTACGCAAACCTGCACTATGGACAACTTTACCCTGACTCATCACCACACCGATCATGATGACGAACAGGGTAATGGCCACGATGGACAGCCTAACCAACATCAGCACGACCACCAAAATGACCACAGCGATGACAATAGCGACCATGAAACGGATGACGCCAACACCCACGCACTGCGCCATGTGATTCAAAATGCTTTCTTAATTGAGGACGCTCAGGACGGTGACATAAACTTCTTATCACTGGGTAAAAAAGGTCGCTTAACCGGAAGCTGTTACATAGATAGCTACCTCGCCGCCTTCCCTATTCATAACAAGCAGTTATTGTTGCAAGAAATAGCATGGAGTAATGAAAATATTGAAAACTACCCAGAGCAAGCGCGTGTAATAGCGTATTTAAACCGGTGTGATGACGATAGAGTTAACGGTAAAAATCATCTTGGATTAGTGAGTACCGGGGAGAGTTTTAGTTACGATTTCACCCTTAACGATGAGCAAGTAAGTTTTGAAGGTTGTCGTTTAAAGAGATTTGTAATCAAAGACAAGACACCGATGAGCAGTCCTTCTACCCATGGCTTTGATTTAAACTCGCTAGAGATAAAAGATATTACCGAGCAATAAAAGTATGAATATTTCAAGCACGCTATAAATGTGTTCAGTAACACTTTAAAGCGTGCTTAAAATAAGCCACCTATGTAAAGAACAAGCCTAGAATACACGCCACACCCATGCTCCAAACGACTGTTCTTAATAGCCCCACATTAGCCATGTACAAAACACCATAAATCAAACGTAATACGATATAAGCCACCGCCAACAAATCGATCATGCTTTGATCACCCTGCATCTGATGACTAATAACAACCGCCGCCATGAAACCAGGGATAGATTCGTGTGTATTTAACTGAACCCAATTTGCTCGTTGCCTGAACCCCTGTAATTTGGCCAAAAAATCCCTAGGGGCTAAATTATCTTTAGGCTCATAGCCTTTGCCTGCAAACTTGGCAATACCTGTAAATATAACGGGCATTATAATCGCAACAAATACACACCAATAAGCGAGTGTCATGTAGATCCTTTCCTTTTAGATAAATAACAACATGCGCAAAGTAACAGCTCAATCACTGTTAGTGAATGACTTTCCATTCCAAAGCTAGTGCCTATTTAAACAAGGCTATTAAATTGTAAAAGCCTCTGAACATATGCACACTGCAATACAATTAAAAGTGAGCATCGTGCACGTTTACAATACACGCTAATTTTTGTAATTCACGCTCTCACAAACCCGCATCTGGCCCACCAGCACCACCTTACCGCTGGCCACCCATCTATATCCCAAGCTCAGTGACGCCCCAAAAACTGTCACACTCATGGCCCCCTTGTGGCATAATCACGCGCCTGTCAGGAGATGCCAAAAACGTGCGTGCCAATATCAATGATTTTTTACCTCTTTTTTTAAACGACACTCCCATGATGGATGTGCGAGCCCCTGTGGAATTCCATAAAGGAGCCTTCCCCAATAGTTGCAATATTCCACTGTTAGATGACCTGCAACGACAGCTCATTGGCACCCAATATAAAGAGCAAGGACAAGAAGAAGCCATAAAACTGGGCAACGAATTAGCTACCGATGCAATCAAAGCGCAACGCTTACAAGCATGGCAAAGCTTCATTCAAACGAACCCTGAAGGCGTTTTATACTGCTTTCGCGGCGGTCTACGCTCAAAAGTGAGTCAGCAATGGCTAAAAGACAGCGGCATTGACTACCCTTTTATTGAAGGGGGGTACAAGGCCATGCGTACTTTTTTGCTGAAACAACTTCAAACCAGCATCAATACCATGCCATTGGTATTGGTAAGTGGCAGCACCGCTAGTGGTAAAACCCACTTGTTACACAAACTTCAGCGATATGTTGATTTAGAAGGACGAGCCAATCACCGCGGCTCTAGTTTTGGCGCCATGATTAGCCCTCAACCTAGCCAAATTGACTTTGAAAATGCCATATCCATCGATTTATTAAAGCTGCGCCATCAAAGTAACCAGCCGGTGTTCATGGAGGATGAAGGCCGCCTCATAGGCCAACTGGCCCTGCCCCATGAATTGCTTAACGCTATCAATACACAATATCCACGAATAATTTTGCAAACACCCATGAATGAGCGCATTGACATCGCGGTTAAAGATTACATTACTGATATATACCCCCATTTTCAAACAGCCCATGGGGAACAGGCGCTTGAAATCTTTAGCGAAAAAATATTATTCAATTTATCGCGTATTCGAAAGCGCTTAGGGGGCGAACTTCATACTTCTTTGCATCACCAATTATCTGAGGCACTAGCAGCGTTGTCTCAGGGCGATGTAAGTGGTTTTGCCTTGCCCATCGGTACATTATTACAAAAGTATTACGATCCAATGTACGACTACCAATTAAAAAATAGTCAGGGCCAAATATTAAAACAAGGATCACAAGAAGAATTACTTGAGTGGTCGCTAAAGTATCAAGTACCAAAAGGACATTAATATGAATGTACATCAGTTATTAAAAAATATTCTGAAAACCTGCCTTTTACTGGGTTTTTTAGGCCTCAGTCCACTTACATTTGCCCAAACGTTTAACTTCACTGCCATTCCTGATCAAGATGCCAGCGGTTTAAAAAAACGTTTTGATAAAGTCGCCCAATACTTAAGCGATGAATTGGCCATTGACGTGAATTACATACCGGTTAAAAGTTACGCTGCCGCCATCACTGCCTTTCGCAACAACCAAGTACAGCTGGCGTGGTTTGGTGGCTTATCTGGTGTTAAAGCGCGCAGCTTAGTCGCTAACAGTCAGGCCATCGCTCAAGGCGTTGAGGACCAGTGGTTTGTAACGTATTTTATAGCTCACCATTCAACGGGCCTTGCAGCTCATAGCGAATTTCCCGCTAATATAAAAGATAAAACCTTTACCTTTGGCTCCAAAGGCTCTACATCGGGGCGCTTGATGCCCGAATATTACATCCGTAAAAATTTAGGAGCGCCCCAGAAAACTTTCAAAAGAATGGGTTTTAGTGGCGACCACAGCCGCACCATTGCGTTAGTGCAAGCAGGCAGTTACCAAGTGGGTGCCGTTAATTTTAAAGTGTGGGATAAAATGCTAGCCGCAGGGAAAATTAACCCCGACCTTGTAAAGGTCATTTGGCAGACACCGCACTACCCAGATTATCAATGGACTGTACGCGGAGATGTGGATCAGCAATTTGGCCAAGATATGACGGCCAAGATAAAGACGGCCCTATTAGCCATGTCTGACCCGGATTTACTTAACAGCTTTCCTCGCCAAGGGTTTGTAAGCGCACAAAACAGCGATTACAGCCCTATCAAAAAAACCGCTCAGGCCATAGGATTAATGGACTAACATGGGGTTTGAGTTAAGACATAGAAAACTAGGTTACGGTGCTCACACAGTACTTGAAAACCTAGACCTTAACATTCAGTCTGGAGAAACCGTTGCCATTATAGGAAAAAGTGGTGCGGGTAAATCAACCTTGCTACTGGCTTTACGTGAGCAATTATCACAACAAGTAGCATGGTGCCCGCAACAACCTGGATTAGTGCCCACCCTCAGTGTTCATCATAATATTTATATGGGGCAGCTTGAACAACATCATTTTCTAATAAACCTGTGGCGCCTATTACGCCCAGGCACCATCGTTAAACAAGACATTCAAGCTATTTGTCAAATCCTGCAAATTCAAGAGCATCAATTCACGCCTTGCCAGAAACTATCTGGAGGCCAATTACAACGCGCATCCATTGGCCGCGCATTATATTCCAAGAAAGAAATTTTATTAGGTGATGAACCCATCAGTGCTCTGGATGAGTTTCATGCCCATCAAACCTTGCAACTTTTATGTGAACACTTCACCACACTGGTGGTGTCATTACACGATGTGGACTTAGCGCTTAATTGCTGTCAACGCATTATCGCTTTAAAGGCAGGTAAAATACTGTTTGATAAAAGTAGCTCAAACGTCAGTAAAAGCGATATACACCAGGTTTATAATTAAGTGCCGGCGCTAAGGAGAATTAGTTTTTACTTTGCCATAGTCGCTTTAGTGGCCATCGCCTTTTCCGATCTTGAGATCACCACCCTTAACCCTTGGCTGGAACTCAGTTTAATGCTGCAAGGCTTTATTGCTCCCAGCTTTTTAGACAGTTCCACTCTCGCCGACGCGCTATTTAAAACCCTTGCCTTTGCCTTTCAAGGGGTCATCATCGCGGCCATCTTGGGCTTTGTATTAGCACTTGGTTTTAAACGATACTGGGTCCGTGCTTTTTGTGCCTTTATTCGTTCTGTACATGAATTGTTTTGGGCTCTGCTGTTTATTCAAATTACCGGTCTAAGCCCCTTAACCGGTTTTATCGCTATTCTTATTCCGTTTACCGGTATTTTTGCAAAAGTATTTGCCGAAATATTAGACGAAACGGATCACCACGCCCAACAAAGCCTTACCCCAAACACCGCCTTCTTAAGCCAATTACTGTATACCCGCTTCATTATCGCTTGGCCCCAACTTAGATCCTATATTAGCTATCGACTGGAATGTGGCATTCGCTCCAGTGCCATCTTAGGGTTTGTAGGGCTGCCCACATTGGGGTTTGAATTAGAGAGCTTTTTTAAACAAGGAGATTATGCGCAAGCGGCCGCCTTACTTTATATATTCTTTATTTTAATTGCCAGTTTGAAATACCTACTGAAACCCATTTTAATCCCCCTTTACACACTTGCTGCGTTTATCTACATGCCCCCCGTGGCCCATGTATCCTGGTCCATGATAGGCCTTTTTTTAAGCCAAGACATTGTACCGGCATCTTTACAAGCAGGAGACATACCGGCCTTTTTTAGCTGGCTTAAAGAGTTATGGCTCACACAAATTTTAGAAGGTGTATTTAATAGTCTAATTCTTACCCAAATCGCGTTAGTCAGCAGTGCGCTCCTAACTTTGTTATTGTTTCCATTGGCCTCAAAACTGTTTTTCTCAAAAGCGCCACGAGCAATGGGCCAAAGCTTATTGATCATTATGCGCTCTTGCCCAGAATATTTATTAGGATTTGTGGGGCTGCTCATATTAGGCCCATCCATGCTGCCAGCCATCATTGCCCTTACCCTTCACAATAGCGCGGTTATTGCCCATTTACTGGCACTGCAAAGCACTCAACTAACCTTTAGACAAGACCGAAGTCAGGGAGTAAACCTGTACTTCTATGAGATCCTACCGCGTTTATATGGCAACTTTTTAGCCCTATTATTTTATCGTTGGGAAGTTATTTTAAGAGAAACCGCTATTCTAGGCATGCTGGGTATACCCACCCTAGGGTTTTATATTGACTCCGCCTTCGAAGAGATTCGCTTTGACCGCGCCGTCGTTTTAATATTAATCACTGCACTGTTGAATATTTTGGTAGATAATATAGCGGTCTACTTTAGACGTCGCCTGCACCTTAATAGCCAACCTCAATCACTTTAGAGACCTTCCATGCAATTGCCAGCGGTTAAAGACATTGTATTAGTGGGTGGCGGTCACGCCCACGCACTGGTCATTCGTATGTGGGCCATGAATCCGGTTCCGGGTCTGCGCCTCACGTTAATTTCCCCGCAGGTTTATACACCCTATTCAGGCATGTTGCCGGGACTGGTAGCAGGTCACTACACTTTTGAACAAACCCACATTGATTTAGTAAAAGTGTGTGCTTGGGCGGGAGTACGCTTTATTCAAGATACTGCTATTGCTATGGATCCCGTGAAAAAACGTATTTCACTGAGCAGTCGCCCCAGCATCGACTACGATGTCTGCTCGCTGGACATTGGCATCACTCCACAACATACAATTGAAGGTTGCGAAGAATTTGCCGTGCCGGTAAAACCCATAAGCCAGTTTTATAGCCATTGGCAGGCATTGCAAAAAGACTTACTTAAGCACACATTACAAACCCCTTTTAAAGTAGCGGTTATTGGTGCAGGTGCAGGAGGCATTGAATTAATAAGTGCCATGGAGCACTGGGCCACTGAACACAAATGTCATGCACAATTTTCATTACTGGGACGTACACAAAGCTTGCTGCCCGACGCGCCCAATACTTTACGAAAAAATCTTAACAAACACCTCAAACAAAAAAATATACAGGTGCACTTAGGCTTCGATAGCCAATCTATCTCTGCAAGCAATATCCATAGCCAACAGACAAAAATACCATATGATAAAGTATTTTATTGCACTCAAGCCTGCGCCCCTAAGTGGTTAGAACACAGCCAACTGGAACTTAATTCTCAGGGATTCATTAACGTTAATGACCAACTACAGTCCACTAGTCATGGAAGCGTATTTGCGGCCGGCGACATTGCGCACCAATATCTGCATCCTAGGCCTAAAGCGGGTGTATTTGCGGTTCGTAGCGCGCCTACCTTATTTAATAACCTGATTAAGTGCGCCCTTAATAAACCGTTAAAGAATTTCAAACCCCAAAATACCTTTTTAAGTTTACTGGCCTTGGGTGAAAAATATGCACTGGGCAGCCGTAAGCCTTTTTCGTTTTCTGGGAAATGGGTATGGCATTGGAAAAATCACATTGATATTAAGTTCATGAACCTGTTTCATAAACTTCCTGCCATGGACATGTCCCACAAACCGAAAGTGTTGCATGTGAATTTACAAAAAGCATTGGGAATTAAAGACATAAGCGAATTATTTATGCGCTGTGGCGGCTGCGGCGGTAAAGTGGGCAGCAGCGTACTGTCGGATGTTTTACATCAACTAACCCCCTATCAGCATAAAGATGTATTAGTGGGCTTAGACAGTCCAGACGATGCCGCCGTATTAAATATACCCAGTGATAAAAAACTAGTACAAACCATAGATCACTTAAAGTCCCTAATAAATGATCCTTTTTTGTTTGGCCAACTCAGCGCCCTGCACGCGTTAAGTGATGCTTTTGCCATGAACGCCCAACCTCAATCAGCGCAAGCACTAGTACAACTTCCGCTGGCCAGTGAAGCGGTACAAAAGCGAGATATGCTACAGCTAATGCAAGGCGCGCTTAAAGTACTTAATGAACATCAGTGCGCCCTGGTAGGAGGGCACACCTCTGAAGATACTGAGCTTAATGTGGGTTTTTGCATTAACGCACTCGCTCACAACAATCAGCTCATGCACAAACAAGGGGCTAGTGAGGGGCAAGTACTGATCCTCACTCAACCGTTGGGCACAGGTGCCTTATTTGCCGCGCATATGCGCGGACTTGCCAAAGGGGTTGATATCAATAGCGCCCTACTACACATGCTGCAATCCAATCAAAAAGCCGCACAGGTTTTTCAAACATTTAAAGCCAGTGCCTGCACCGATATAACCGGTTTTGGATTATTAGGGCATATAGCAGAAATGTTAAAGGGTTGTGAATTAGGTGCACAACTCAATATGGAAGACATTCCTGCAATTAATGGCAGCCTTAGCGCCATGGAAAACGGCGTTTACAGTTCTTTGCAGCCACAAAATGCACGATTACGCCGCGCCATCTATAATCAAGATACGTTTATGGACCAACCAAAATACTCATTATTATTTGACCCACAAACCTGTGGTGGATTATTGGCCACAGTCGATGCCAGCCATGCCATTGAGTGCGTTAATGCTTTAATTAAAGAAGGTTACTCAGAATCCGTCATCATCGGTACGATTACTTCGCTCCCTGAGACTGGACTTGTGGTTTTGCATTAATTGTAAACGGCACCTTCACTAATAATTCCTCTATCATTACGCTTATTTATTTAAGTTGAGAAACATATGAACACTAAAATCCATAAAAAATTAAATGATTTATCAATCAGTTTAATGAAAGCCGCAAAAAGAGAAGACGAAAAAACATTTTATCAATTTTACGATGAACTAAAAGCGCTGTGCCTAGACAACGAAGCTGACAAGACCAAGAACCACCCAGAACAATGGGAAACCCTTGCCGATTTCACCGATGAACTAGAGCAAGCGATCACGTATTACAACGTCGCCTTAACACTGGCCTCAGACCCTAAAGATCATGAATTTATTGCCTCTATTAATTATTCAATGGCCACTATGTATAATGATGCCGGTAATACTGAAGCGGCGCTAACATGTGCACAAAGCGCTAAATCAAGCATGAAACGTGTACACGATAAGGTTCTATTGGAGGAAATTGATCAACTATTGGAAAACCTAGAAGCTTAAACTGGGTTACTCTTTTTCTAAGGTAAATACACCCAGAACATGTTTATTGGTATTATCATCGGTTGTAAGATTATACCCACCAGCAAAAATATCGCCTGGGCTGGCAAAAATGCCGCCCACTGAGCCAATGACTTCATTACTAATAATATTACCGGTTGCGACATCGTCAACGGTGCCACTGACAACATCGGTATTAAACTCAGGCGCTATTACTTCTCCGTACTCACCCAGATCAATCTGTCCGCTAAAGTTCACATCCCAGCTTGAAAGCATCTCATTACCTGGCCCCATGGTTTCAATTTTTAAATTGCCATTGGTGACGTAACCGGTATGAAAATCCACATCAAACTTGCCCGTTAAACTACTCACTAATCCGTCATCGGAAAATCCAATACACTGACTAAAGTCACTGCAGTCGGTATGGCTAATACTTGAGAATACCGCCTCACCTGTTAGCTGACTCACATCGGCCCGCTCCGCTAACAGGCCAAAGCGTAAGTTGTTTTCGTCTATACCCGAAGATAGACTGCCGCCCGATATAGAGGTGTCGGTTATGGCATTATCAGGGCGTGCAAACCAAGCCCCCCAGCGAATATTATTGGCCGCCGCCACTTCATCTATTTGAATATCACAAATTTCGTTATTACTGGCACAGGCTTTAAATTCAGTCATGGTTTGCACTGAGTGTGTACTGCCTCCGGCGTTTTCCGCCGTTGAGACATAAGCAAATGAAAGTACGCGGTCACCGTTTGAATCTTCACTGCTAGCAACATATCCGCCAATGGCAGTATTGTTATCAACCCGCCAAGAGCCATCACCAACATTTAAATACGTATTGGTGTCCCACAGCCAATCTTTATCCGGGTACTGGCTACTCCCACCCAACTGTGCCACCAGTTGATCCATGGCAACGCCGCCGTTGGCATCAAAATCCAATTCCATATGAGTAATAAAGTCACTGGAGGCACTTATAGGCTGAAACACAAATCGCTGCCCAGATGGATCGTCCAGTAGCACCACTTCAATAGGAATACTGTTAGCAGATAATTCAGCATTTAAGTGATCGGCTAAATTTTGTGCACTTGTAATATCCACATTTATGTACAATACCGGCGTGTAAAATGTTAGGGTATTATTAGAAGTATCAAGGGTAGTGTAATTTAAATCAATATAGGTATCTTGCCCCGACGCCGAGAAATCAAACCCAATAAAATTTTGCACATTCAAGGCATTAGGTGAAAGTAATTGCGTTGTAAAACTGGGAGCACCGTCCGCGCCTAAACTGTAATGTTGCTGCATATCCACTGCACCAAATTGCTTGGAATACAATAAATTCCATTCCTCATTATTTAATGCCGTATGAGGAAAAGGATTTGGTATATC
>MAAB01038414.1_pt1 | contig 10361 bp, 9 predicted proteins | sample 1115991 | NCBI WGS metagenome assembly MAAB01 (sample SAMN04961124, study PRJNA320927) | seawater metagenome | isolation source: sample BD02T18 sea water enriched with oil for 18 days | place: USA:Gulf of Mexico | collected 2013-07-27 | reverse complement strand
GGATTGGATTGGGGTATATTAAAATTTCTGAACTTAATAATAGTCTAATCGAGCTCTTAAACCTCGAGGAGGAATTAATAGAAATTTCATTGCTCGGAGAAAAATTAACGCAACTTTCTGATAAAAAACTAGTTGAATTAGTAAGTATGGTGGAGGGTTCGGTTAAAAAGTCCGAAATCCACAACCGCACTGCCAGTCGTTTGTTTACAGAAATTTCAGAACTGACAACAGTCTCGATACATATTTATATTCAATTCAACGATCAAACCAGAGCAGAATTAGAAAAGACATCGTTTATTGCCAACAATCTGCACTTGGTCTTTCATATGATGCAGGAAAAAAGCAGCTTAATTGATTTAAGCAATTTGTAAAACAATAGATTAGCAGGCATTTTGTAGCCGAATTAGACGTCAAAGACTAATGAATAACAAGGCCGCGCCATGAAAACTACAAACCTAGCTAAATGACGGGTTTTGGCCGCGAACGGCCTCATGCCCCGAAGTAAATACTCTAATGTAGAGCGTACTTAGTAGTTTGAAATAAATATAGATCGGGTTGAAAATCCGCCCCTGCCTGAGTAAATCCAGCATAATCACCCACTGCTTACTACTGCCCACTTCCTACTTACTACTTACCACTTACCACTTACCACTAATTACTGCCCCCTTATCTCCTCTTACTCTTTGGCACAAAATTCAAAATAGAAACCGGCACTACTTTTTTAACCGGGAAGCCTTCGATTTCACGGCGCTCAATAATATGCCCGAGGCGGCTTTCTATTGCACAGAGGTTTTTGAAATCATCTTTTGAAACCAGAGAGACAGCTTCCCCGCTGGCACCCGCCCGGCCGGTGCGACCGATTCGATGAATGTACTCATCACTTTGATAAGGCAAATCATAGTTGACCACCCTGGGCAGTTCATCGATGTCCAGGCCGCGGGCGGCGATACCAGTGGCCACCAGCAGACTCAGCTCGCCGCTCTTAAAATCGGCAAGTAGCTTTTCGCGCACTGCTTGGCTTCTACCGCTGTGTATTGCCTCGGCTTTGATACCGCGCTTCTCCAGCTGGCCAACCAATTTAGCTGCGCCGTGTTTGGTCTCGATAAAAATAAGCGCTTGCTGCCACTGCTGCTGTTCAATTAAATGGCTCAGCAGAGCGGATTTTTTGTCTTTATCGACGGTGATCAGCCACTGCTCAATCTCCGGGGTTGCAGCACTATTGGTGGAAACTGATATTTCCTGGGCATCGTTGACCGCGCTTTTGGCTAGATAGCGTACATCCTGAGAAATGGTGGCGGAAAATAATAAATTTTGGCGCTGCGCTGGCAAACGTTCAATAATTTTATTGATATCGCCAATAAAACCCATATCGAGCATTCTGTCGGCTTCATCTAATACCAGCACTTCTAGCTCATCAAAATGTAGAGCACGCTGATGTGCCATATCTAATAACCTGCCCGGTGTCGCCACCAAAATGTCGACGCCCTCCAGCAGGCGCTGCTTTTGCGGCTGTTCATCTACCCCGCCATACATCGCCATAGAAGTCAGGTTCAGATACTGGCCGTACTGGCTAATACTCGCTGCAACTTGCACAGCCAACTCTCGTGTGGGAGTAATAATAAGCGCACGTATCCGCTTGGCACGCAGTTTGTGTCCATAATGCGCAGCATTTAGCTTCTCTAACAGTGGCAGTACAAAGCTGGCGGTCTTACCGGTACCTGTCTGCGCAGCGGCAATTAAGTTCTTTCCCGACAAAATGATCGGGATCGCCTGCTGCTGAATGGCGGTGGGCGCTGTATAGCCCAGCTCAGAGACAGCTTTTAAAATAGGATCACTTAATCCAAGCTTGGAAAATGCCATGTAGAACCTCAGGTATTTGAATATTAACGGATTGCTTTAGGTGTGCTAATTACAGAAAAGAAGCTATAGAAAAACAGAGGGGGGCAGTATAACAGAGCTTGAGAAACTGAGCTAACGCCCAGCTACTCATTACTTACGACTTACGACTTACGACTAGTCACTATAGTTCTACATCATGCTGCTGCAACCACTGCTTTAGTTGCCCGATAGGCATCACACCACTAGTACGGGCGACTTCTTTACCGGCTCTTAATAATATTAAGGTGGGGATTGATCTGATACTCCACTTCGCTGCAATATTTTGCTCGGCTTCTGTATCTAGCTTTAACAGGCGGATGTTAGGTTCAAACTGCGTCGCCGCGGCATCAAAAATAGGGGCGAACTGCACACAGGGACCACACCAGCTGGCCCAGCAATCAACCAGTACCGGTAGTTCATTACTGGTTACTTGCCTGGCAAAATTGGCACTGGTTAGGGCAATCGGTTTGCCAGTGAAAATGGACAATTTGCACTTTCCGCAGCTGGGATTATCAGCGAGCCTAGACTCGGGTAGACGGTTAGTGACATTACAGTGCGGGCAACTAACATTGATGCTCATAGTTAACATATTCTCTGGGTAGATTATCAGCGGCTAGCATAACTCCCTGTAGCCGTATTAAGCAAAGCTTTTAGCGCTGCTTTAGCGGTTGAAATGTACTGCTCATCGCTATAGCTAAATTTTCTTAGTTTGCTAATATCTAGCTAGATAAGCACTCAGCCACTCATTCCAAAGGTACAGTTATAAATGCAATACAATAGCTTAGGTAAATCAGGTCTAAAAGTATCCCCTTTGTGCTTAGGCACAATGATGTTCGGTGGGCGCACTGATAACAGCGTCAGTAAAAACATTGTCGATCGCGCCGCAGACGCTGGGATTAACTTTATCGATACTGCGGATGTCTACAATGCGGGAGTCTCCGAACAGATTACCGGTCAGCTGATAAAAGCCACCCGCCACGATTGGGTGCTGGCCACTAAAGTGGGTAATGCCATGGCTGAGGGGCCACATAACCGGGGCCTTAGTCGCAAATGGATAATGCAGGCGGCGGAGGCCAGCCTGACTCGCTTAGAAACTGATTATATCGATGTCTACTATTTGCACCTTGAAGACTTAGATACACCACTGCACGAGACCATAGCGGCAATAGGAGACTTAATTCGCCAGGGGAAAATACGCTACTTCGGCCTCAGTAATTTTCGCGCCTGGCGGGTCGCAGAAGTTATCCGCCTCTGTGACCGTTTAAATGTCCCCTATCCAGTGGTTAGCCAGCCTTACTACAATGCACTGAACCGTATGCCAGAGACCGAACACTTACCGGTCTGCCAGCACTACGGCCTGGGAGTTTTTTCCTACTCGCCACTGGCCAGAGGTGTATTGACCGCAAAGTACCCGCCCAACCAGCAGCCCTCGACTGACACCAGGGCTGGACAGCAAGACAAGCGTATTATGCAGACTGAATGGCGTGAGGAGTCATTGCATATCGCCCAGCAGATCAAAGCCCACGCACAAGCGCAGGGCATTAGTGCAGGTCAGTTCGCTTTGTCATGGGTGCTCAATAACCAATTGATCAGTGGCGCAATTGCCGGCCCGCGCACTATTGAGCAGTGGGATGAATACTTAGGCGCACTAGATTATCAATTTAGCGCCGCTGATGAAGCGTTAATCGAACAGTTGGTAGTCACTGGCCACTCTTCAACTCCCGGCTACAATGACCCAGCCTACCCATTGCAGGGTCGGGTTTCGAAAGTTTAGCAGTTACAGTTACGCAGGCTGATCCAGCCTGCGTATCAGGGACATTCGTTTTTACCCTCAGCATCGTTTACTTCGAGGCAAACTATTTAGCGGCAGGCAACTGATAAGTCTGCCACTGGGTCTTCTCAGCCAGGCGATCGTAAACCGCCCTGCCACGGTAGTTATTTTCTGCAGTAATCCAGCGAACAAATGGCCAGCTGTGCGCTTTCGCTTGCTGTTGCAAACGCTCAAACATCAAGTCCACTACGCCGCTACCCCGGGTGTTCGGATCGACATACAAGTCATCGAGAAAGCCGACAGTCGCTCCGCGCAGCGGCGATGGCATGCCCCGATAGTGCATCAGCCCAACTGCCTGACCTTTTTCATCTTTGGCGATCAGAGCGTAAAATGGCTGATCGTCTGCAAAAATCCAACTCCAGACCTGATCCAATATCTTCTGGTTCATCGGCACTTGGTAAAACTCGGCATAGCCGTAATAAAGTCTCTGCCACTGCTCTCTATCTTCAAGTTGCAGCGCGTTAATTGTGTAAGTCATTTGTTAATATCCTTAGGCAAAGTAGTTGCCGCTAATCCAAAAAATGTTGCAGGCTGTGCTTTTGTATCCCCTGGGCATCGAAGTTATCAGGGCTGAGCCAACGCATAAAGGCGACTTTCTGACGGGGCCACTCAGTGTCCAATATAGAGAACCAGGCGGTGTCCCTATTGCGTTGCTTATAGATTAAGGCCTGTCGAAACACACCTTCAAAACTGAACCCCAATCTTGCTGCGGCCTTCTTTGAAGGGCCATTACAGTTGTCACATTTCCACTCGTAACGCCGATACCCCAACTGATCAAAAACCCGCTGCATCAGTAGAAACATCGCTTCTGTAGCCATTGCGGTCTTTTGCATCGACGTTGAAAAATGGATATTACCGACTTCAATCACTCCCGTTTCAGGCACTATGCGCATCAGTGCAGCCATGCCTACTGCCTTGGAGTTCGTTTTATCTATAACCACGTAAAACAGTGGATCTTGGCTGCTGCAACTATTGACTAACCACTGTTTAAAATCTTCGAGCTTGGTAAAGGGTTCTGATAATAAATAGGTCCAATTACGCCCTTCGCTGTCCTCGGCAAAAGCGCCAAATAGCTCTTCTGCATGCACTTGTGGGTCCAGTGGCTGCAGCTCGCAGTAATGGCCTTGCATCACTGTTCGCGATGGGTGGCTACAACTTTGCCAATTTTCCAGTTTAGAACCTATAGGTTGTCCTAAAGCATTAGTCGGTGAATTTTCCATTGGGCTATCCTGCATTGGGATCGTGGAGAGTTATCCTGGAGAGTTATCCGGGAATCTAATCTAAGTATTTGAAGTCTGCACAGCAGATATGTTTTGCTATATTAGCCAACAACTGGTATTCAATAAATATCCAGTTTTCAATAGTTATTAGGTACCAGTTTGAGTTTTATCGACAATTTGGCGACATTAAATATCAGTATTGATACCGCTGACAGCCAGCCAATCTATCAGCAGTTAACTCAGCAGATCCGCCAGCTGCTACTAGATCAGCGACTCACCCCCGGTGAAAAGCTGCCCTCGAGCCGTAAACTCGCCCAGCTGCTGAGCATTTCCCGCACTTCAACATTAAACGCTTACAATCAGTTAATTGCCGAGGGTATGTTAATCAGCGAACCGGCAGTAGGCGTGTTCGTCTGCACACAAAAGACCTCTGCTGGCAAATCAACTGCTGCTAATAAGCCAGCGCTGTTGCGCGACAATATAAACCCTGGGACCAGCAGAGAAGATAAGGTGGCGGTTTTTGATGCGGGCCCAGACGTTAATCAATTTCCTTTTTCCCGGTGGGCTGGCAGCCTTAAAAGGGTCTGGCGCAACCCTGACCCCGCCTTACTCAGAGACTTCCCCCTGGGAGGCTATCTGCCGCTACGCGAGAGCGTAGCCCGCTATATCAAGGCGGTCAGAGATGTAGAATGCCACCCCCAGCAAGTGATTATCACCGCCGGAAGCCGCGATGCCGTGGCATTAATTGCCAGCGCGGCTTCGCTGGCGGGAGAGAAAGTGGCACTGGAGGACCCCTGCTATCCTCCATTGCGACATGGCCTGTCAGCACTTGGCGCCAAACTGAAATACAGCTCGGTTGATAGTCAGGGTATGCTGTTACCAGAGTCAAAAGTCAGATTAGCCTGGATAACTGCCGCGCGTCAGTACCCTTTAGGGGTGACTATGTCTACCCAGAGAAGATTGGACTGGTTAGAGTACGCGAGACAACATCAATGCTGGATAGTTGAAGATGATTTTGATTCGGAATTTCACTACAGCAAACTGCCTTTGACACCGCTGTTTAATTTATCAGCCAGACTGTATCAGAGTGATCAGCAGTCGCTGATTTTGGCCGGGAGTTTCTCCAAGATTTTTTTTAAAACACTTCGTATTGGTTATCTAGTAGTACCAGAGACGCTAATAGACACCTTCGTCAGTGCGCAGCGTCAGCTGGGAAACTTAGCGTCGGTGCCGATTCAGCCAGCACTGGCGGATTTCATCGGTGATCGACGTTTTGCCGGCCACTTACGACGCATGCGCCGATGCTATCAGCAGCGCAGAGATTTTTTACAACAGCTGTTGCATGAAAAATTAGCCCACAAGCTAGATACGCAATTGCCCAGCGGTGGTATGCACCTGTTGGCGAAATTAAAAAGCGGAGTTTTCACAGGGGATGATTGTGCCCTGGAGCGACAGTTGGCCAGCCGAGGAGTTAGTGCCATAGCACTGTCTAATCATTACGTTGATCGGGGGGAGCAAGGCTTGTTGCTGGGCTATAGTGGAGCCCCAGAAAAGCACCTTGAACTGGGAGTACGGCGTTTGCAGGAGGTTTTAGGGTAGAGCTCAGCCCATGTCAAACAGAAGTCCAGTGAAGTTTTAGTCCGACACTAGGTCGGACTAAAATATAGCTGTTAGTCTTCCAGATCCAGCCAGATCGTCTTCACGTCTGTGTATTGATCATGCGCTTGTAGTGAGTTATCGCGACCGCCAAATCCGGACTGCTTAAAGCCACCGAAAGGCGTACTGATATCCCCCTCACTAAAACAGTTAACAGAAACCGTTCCCGCCTGTAGCTTACGAGCGTACTTATGCGCTTTCTTCACGTTCCCTGTATAAAGCGATGCCTGTAGCCCATAGCAACTGTTATTGGCTATCTGCAGCGCCTGCTCGTCAGAATCAGCCTGCATCAGCGAGAATACCGGACCGAAAATTTCTTCAACCGCAATCGTCATATCCTCGGTGACATCGTCAAACAGTGTCGGCGCAATAAACAGCCCGTCGCCAATAGTCAGCGCCTCGCCACCAGCGAGCAATTTCGCTCCCTCGCGCTTGCCTATTTCGATATAACTGATGATTTTGTCAAACTGGGCGCGGCTGATTATGGAGCCGAGCATGTGTTCAGGGTTCATAGGATCCCCGGTTTGCCAATCCTGCATTTTCTGCAGAATTTTCTCAGTCAACTCTGCCTTCAGGTCTTTGTGAATAATAATGCGCGAGTTTGCAGTACAGTTCTGACCCATGTTCCACAGCGCCGCCGCGACAATATTCTCCGCCACTGAATCTAAGTTCTCAGCATCTGAGAGCACTACACTCGGGCTCTTGCCACCACATTCAAGCACGATGCGCTTGAGATTACTGCGTGCAGAATATTCAAGGAAGCGTCTACCGGTGGCAGTGGAGCCAGTGAAAGACACTACCTGCACATCTTCATGCATTCCCAATGGCTCGCCAACATCTGGCCCCAATCCAGGCAGTACGTTAAAGACTCCGGCGGGGATGCCCGCCTCGATCGCAAGCTCGGCGATACGCAGTGTGGTCATGCTGGTCGTTTCGGCGGGCTTAACAATCACCGAGTTACCGGCTGCCAGCGCTGGCCCTAACTTCCAGGCCACCATCATCAACGGGAAGTTCCAGGGCAGCACACAAGCCACAACACCCAACGGCTCTCGCACTATCATGCCCACAGCGCCATTGCCTGAAGGAGAGAGTTGATCGTAGAGTTTATCGGTCGCCTCTGCGTGCCACTGAATACAATTTACTGTCTCAGGTAAGTCAGTCTTCACACACTCGTGAATCGGCTTGCCCGCCTCAAGAGTTTCCATGACCGCCAGCTCCAGCGCATTCTCTTCGATCAGGCTCGCCAACTTAGCGATAGCTGTTTTACGCTCGCTCGGGTGTAACTGTGACCAGTCTCCGCGCTCAAAGACTGCCTTGCCATTGGCCACTGCCAGATTCACATCCGCAGTTTTACAGGCGGCGATGTCAGCAAGTACTTCGCCAGTGGCCGGGTTAATGCTCTGCATCGTGGCGCCGTCGATAGCGTCGACAAACTCACCGTTGATAAAGGCACGGGTCGGCAATTTAAGTCCGGCCGCAATCGCTTTATATTCTTCGGTGCTCAGTAATTCAGACATCACTATCTCCTTAGGCAGACATCAATTTATCTAGCTTAACAGCGGCTGTTTCGATCACGCTTTGCACTTGTGACGACATTTCTTCGTCCATCGCCATCATTGGTAAGCGTACCGGGCCACCGTCGATTCCCTGTAGCTTGGCGCCAAATTTAACACACTGGACAAATTTTCCGCTCTGCTCTAATAACTCCATTACTGGCATTAGGGTCGCCATAAACTGCTGACCTTTAACGAAGTCTTTATCGACTACACAAGCTTGGTAGAAAGCCACACATGCTTTAGGGAAGATATTGGCACAAGCGCAAACCCAGCTCTGGGCACCCCATGAAAAGAACTCTAGTACTTGGTCTTCGGCACCGGCACTTAGCTGTACTTGCGGGTAATCCAAGGTTAACTGGTGAATGCGGTTTACATCACCACTGGACTCTTTAATAGCGACGATATTTTTCCTGTCGGCTACTGCGTCCATGAAGCTAGTGCCCATTTCCACTCCGGTGCGTCCCGGGTAGTTGTAAAGGATGATAGGCAAGTCCGCTGCTTCGTCGATACGAATCACGTGTGCCGCCAGCTCCGACTCGTCGGGTAGCGAATACGGAGGGGCTGCCACCAGCATTGCATCGGCACCTGCCGCTTTGGCCGCTGCGGCATAAGCGTAAGCTTCTGTTGCCAACATGTCATTGACCCCTGCTATCCAGGGTACTCGCCCACCGATATAATCATTGGCAAAGGCAAACTGAGCCAGGCGCTCTTCCTTAGACATAGTATAGAATTCGCCGGTAGAACCACCGACTATCAGGCCGTGTACGCCATTGTCGATCTGGTTATCTATAACAATTTTCCAGGCGTTGTAGTCAATGCTGCCATCGGCACTGAAGGAAGTGATTATTGGTGTGTAGATACCTTGAAATTTCATGTTTTTTCCTCATTTTCGGCCCAGCTTTTTTATCACAGAGCTGCCGATTTTCAATAGTGGTTGCAAGATTATGCAGTGTAATTGAGAAAAACTATACTGCATTGAATACAGTTTGTATACTAAATTTACTTTCTAATTAAACCACTGAACAAAAGTGCACAAATAGCGCCTAAATTGCCCCCTTATCCCGCTTGTATGTGACATTTAGCCGATGCTCAGCTATCTTAGGGCAATCTTTTCGTTAATGAGTTTGAACATTAGCGCTAATCCTGGTTATTAAAGGGCCCAACTTTGAGCAAAAGCAATATCGTAACTCCCAAACGTACTCGCGGTGACGGCGCGAATCGTATTTTTAACATCTTGCGCGAAGAGATCTTATCTATGCAACTAAGCCCCGGGCACCCGGTGGATGAAGTGGGTCTGGCCGAGCGCTTTGGGGTTTCCAGATCGCCGGTACGCGAGGCGCTAGTGCGGTTGGCTGCTCAGGGGTTAGTCAGCACTCTACCCAATAAAAGTACTATCATATCGCCGCTGAATATTGAGGAGTTCCCACAATACATAGACGCTTTAGATTTACTGCAGCGGGCCACCCATCGCCTGGCGGCAATACTGCGCACCGATGAAGACTTAGCCAACATCGATTTGTGTCAGCAGCAGTTCGCCCAGGCAGTCGAGGATGGCGATGTCGTGGCAATGATAGAGCGTAATCAGGCATTTCACATGGCCATAGCCAACGCCTCGCGCAACAGCTACTTAGGTAAAAGTTACTCCCGTTTACTGGATGAAGGGCGCCGTATCTTACGACTGTATTTTCGCTCCTACAATGATACCTTACCCCCTGAACTAGTGGTGGAGCACGACCACATCATAGCGGCTATTCGCTCTCAGGATGCTGACTTAGCAGAGCGCTTAGCACACGAGCACAGTATCGAAGTGAAGACCCGCTTCCTCGAATACATGGCGACTAGCCATACTTCGGGTATTAAGGTCAGTTAACCGACAAAGGTCACTCTGGGGCAATATTGCCCCAGTTGCCACCTCTACAAAGTTACCCGCAAACTCCTTCTGCTTAAGCCAGCCATACAACAGCCAATCAAGCTGGCAGTAATAATTACTGTACCAGTTTTGCGGTTCCCGATAGCCCCCTGAAATAAATCTAAGTGACCACAGCTATGTCCATTAATAACTAGACTATCAAGCGATGATGTCTTTTCGGTTCTAAGCACCCTATCAAGCTTGCAGTAATAATTGTTGTACCAGTTTTGCGGTTGTAGGCCCCTGAGTTAAACCTAAATGGCCGTGTCCGGTAGCATAGATAACATTCGGGTTGATACTGCTCGCTTCTA
>MAAB01030249.1_pt1 | contig 10366 bp, 8 predicted proteins | sample 1115991 | NCBI WGS metagenome assembly MAAB01 (sample SAMN04961124, study PRJNA320927) | seawater metagenome | isolation source: sample BD02T18 sea water enriched with oil for 18 days | place: USA:Gulf of Mexico | collected 2013-07-27 | reverse complement strand
CGCTAATATCGGTTTATCTGTAATTTGACAAAACAGTTCAACATCGCCCATTACTTGGCAATGACTTGTTATATTGTTCAGTAATTGTTCTTTCTCTAAATCAATGCCCGGACTGACAATCAGTACATCAGCATTGTCTATTGAGGCTAAGTTCCACTGACCTAGTGTTAATTCACATGCTGGAAATGATTGCTTAAACTCTTCAGTATTAACGGCATTTTCGCGATTATCATTTACATGGCAATAAAGTTGATGTTTAGCTAAAAAACGCACGCACGACATGCCTGTTAGGCCTGCACCCAACACGACAATACGTTTATTTTTCAACTCTGCGATCACTCGCTCTAACATCATCTTCATTTTTTTTGTTAACTTTTTCCCAATATTTATTTTGTTTTATTTAACGTAACTTCAAGGTGGCTAGACCAATCAATACCAGTACCAAAGAAATGATCCAAAAACGTACGATAACCCTCGGCTCTGGCCAACCTTTTAATTCATAATGATGATGAATAGGCGCCATGCGGAAAATTCTTTGACCACGTAATTTATATGAGCCGACTTGTAAAATGACCGAAACAGTTTCCATGACAAAAACACCGCCCATAATAAACAATACCAATTCTTGTCTCACTAATACTGCGATAACACCTAATGCCGCACCTAAGGCTAATGAACCAACATCCCCCATAAATACTTGAGCTGGGTATGTGTTAAACCATAAAAAACCTAATCCGGCACCAACAATCGCCGTACAGACCACCACCAATTCACTGGTCATGGAAATATGCGGAATGTTCAAATACTCTGAAAAATTTGCATGACCTGTTACATAAGCAAAAAGCGCAAATGCGCCTGCAACCATGATAGTAGGGACGATGGCTAAACCATCTAAGCCATCCGTCAAGTTCACCGCATTACTGGTACCAACAATGACAAAATAGGTCATTACCACATAAAAGATGCCGAGTTGTGGCAATAGGTCTTTTACAAAAGGAATTATCAGCGAGGTTTCTTCTGGACCCTGTGCCAAATAATACAAAAAGATTGCGGTAGATAAACCAATCACCGTCTGCCAAAAGTATTTCCAACGGGCAATTAGGCCATTCGAATCTTTACGAATAACTTTTCGGTAATCATCAACAAAGCCAATAATGCCAAAACTTACCACGACAAATATCACCACCCAGACATAGACATTTGATAAATCAGCCCACAATAAAACACTGGTAACTATGGAAGCTAAAATCAAAATGCCCCCCATCGTTGGGGTACCTGATTTTGATAAATGACTTTCAGGACCATCATCACGAACCGTTTGCCCAATTTGCATACGTTGTAAAGCACGGATCAATTTAGGACCAAAATACAATGAAATTGCCAATGCCGTTAACGTTGAAACAATCGCACGAAAGGTCAAATATGAAAAAACATTAAACCCGCTATAATATTGTGTTAAGTATTCGCCTAGCCAAAGTAACATCAGGCCTGTACTCCTTGAGATTGGCTAGATTGCCACTGAATAATGTCATTCACTACATATTCCATGTGTGCGCTACGTGAACCCTTCACTAAAATCGAAATCTGTTGTTCTTCTTCTGCAAGCATATCTTGTAATTTCACCACTAATTTTTCACGAGCGCTAAAGTGCTCACCATGATGATTAGCTTTGTTAAATGCATCAGAAGTACTTTGGCTCAAGACACCCAAGGTTAATAAATCATCAATATCACGGTCACGGGCATACTCGCCGACTTCTTGATGATAGCTGCGTGCTTCGGAACCTAATTCGCCCATATCACCTAAAATTAGCACGCGTCTACCCGGGTAACTTGCTAACAAATCTGTTGCTGCTTTAATCGATTCAACATTGGCGTTATAGGTATCATCAATTAATTTGCAATTATCACCTAATTGATGAAGATTTAATCGGCCTTTCACCGGTTCCATTTCAGCCAATCCTAGTCTGATATCATCCAAAGAAGCTCCAAACTCAATAGCAATGGTTGCCGCTGCCACCGCATTGCAAACATTGTGACGGCCAGGTACGGTTAGTTCGATATAACGGCTGCCAATATGACTCTTTAATTTAAAACTCGCACAACCGTTTTCATCTAAAATGACATCCGAGCTATAACAGTCACTTTCATTTAAACAAGAAAAACGGCGGACGTTTTTATCCACTAAGCGCCATTGCCACTTATTAGCCAATTTACAATCTTGGTTGTAAAGTGCGACACCATCAGCTTTTAAGCCTTCAAATATTTCGCCTTTAGCCCGAGCTACACCACATAAATCACCAAACCCTTCCAAGTGAGCTGCGGCTATATTATTGATCACGGCTATATCTGGCTTTACTAGATCTGAGGTATAGGCAATTTCACCCATATGATTTGCGCCTAACTCCACAACCGCAAAGTCATGTTTTTCTTCTAAACGTAATAAGGTTAATGGCACACCAATGTCATTATTAAAATTGCCTTGGGTTGCCAATACATTACCCAAACGCGCCAAAATAGCCGCCACCATTTCTTTGACTGTGGTTTTGCCACTACTGCCAGTAATAGCAACCGTTTTTGGTGATATCTTACGTTTCACATAAGCAGCGACTTTGCCTAAGGCTTTATGGGTATCAACCACAACAATTTGTGGTACTGCCAATTGACAGTCATGGTCGACAATAACTGCAGAACAACCTTTCCCAAGTACTTGTGTGAGAAAGCGATGGCCGTCGAAATTGGCGCCTTTAAGTGCTAAAAATAATTCATCTTCATTTAACGAACGACTGTCAGTAACAATTTGATTGACCGTAATATCATTGCCAATTAATCTGCCATCTACAGCTTCTGCTATTTCTGATAAAAGTAGCGGGATCATGATATTGCTCCATGAGCATAAGTTGAGCGTACTAGCTCTCGTTCGTTATAAGGGATGTGGTGTTCACCGACGACGATATAATTTTCATGTCCTTTACCGGCGAATAAAATCACATCATTTTTATTAGCTTTTTTTAGCGCGCTTAACACTGCTTGTTGACGTGTCAACATCACGGTTATTTTTTCGGGTTGTTTACATCCAGCCAGTATTTGTTTAGCAATTTGTTCCGGATTTTCTGTTCTTGGGTTGTCATTAGTGACAATGACGTGATCGCTTTGTCGTTCAGCAATTTCCCCCATTAAAGGCCGTTTACCGGTATCACGGTCACCACCGCAACCAAAAACTACCCACAACGCCCCTTGACAATGTTGGCGGCAAGCAATCAATGCGTTTTCTAATGCATCCGGGGTATGTGCATAATCCACTACAGCCAATGGCAAGTCTGTTGCCGAAAAACCTTCCATTCGCCCGTCTACCGGGGTCAACGTCTTCACTGCTTGTGCAATATCTTCTAGGGCAACATTTTCATTCACTAACACCGCAATCGCAGCTAGTAAATTATCAATATTAAAATCACCAATAAGTGGGCTGGTGAAATTTACCGTTCCTAAATGAGAGTTAAGTAGAAATTGAACGCCATTCTGCTGATGTTGTATATCAACGGCTTGCAAATGCTTTTCATATTTTGTGATTTCGCTACCACGACCATAAACAATCAGGTTTTGCTTATCTGCCCAACTATTCAGCCATTGTTGGGCGTAGCTATCATCACCATTAATCACTGCCATTTGCGCTGTTGATTGGGAAAACAGTTGATATTTTGCCTGAGCATAATTAGTCATCGTTTGATGATAATCGAGGTGATCACGGCTTAAATTGGTAAACACCGCGGTAGCAAACAATGGCGCACGAACTCTGCCTTGCTCTAGCGCATGAGAAGATACTTCCATGGCGACATACTGTTGTTTTTTCTCAACAAAACCATTCAATAATTGATGTAATTCTGTCGCGCCCGGCGTGGTGTTTACAATGGGTTGAAGTTGGTCAATCTGTCCTGCGCCGTTAGTGCCAATCACAGAACATGTTTTGCCACTGGCAGCTAATAATTTGGCGATCATTTGACTGGTACTGGTTTTACCATTGGTACCCGTGATGCCAATGATATGTAACCGTTGTTGCGGCGATTGATAAAAACTTTTTGCTAGCTCAAACAACTGTTTGTTTAACTGATAAAATTCGATTATCACAACCGCTTGTTGCAAACTATTGATTTGCTTTGAGTGTTTGCCATGTTCGGCAATATCGTCACATTCCACTAAAATTAACTGACAATTATTTTTCAACGCTTGGGGAATATAGTCACGACCCAATTGTTTTGTACCATTAATCGCACAAAAAATATCGCCTTCTTTTAATGATCGAGTATCATTCACTAAGTGACGAGTTTTTGGTGATAATTCAACCTTGGCTATGATGTTAAATTGGCTAAGCACTTGTTGAATATGCAAGGAGTCCGAGCTAAACATGGCTTGGCTCCTTTTCCTTTTTAGGGGCTAGTTTTATCGCAGTGGCTGTATTAGCATCAGGGGCAACATTAAATAAACGTAATGCGCCTTTCATCACCCGTGAAAATACCGGTGCAGCCACTTCGCCGCCATGATATAAATCACCACCGGGTTCATTTATCACCACCACAACTGCTAGCTCAGGGTTTGAAATAGGCGCAATACCTGCAAATGAGCCGATGTAGTCATTACCATAGCCCCCCGCGATTGCTTTAAACGCGGTACCTGTTTTACCACCGACACGATAACCGTCAACTTTTGCTTGTTTATTCCCAGGCTTGTCATTAACAACATGTTCTAACATGCCTAACAATTCATCACTATTTTGTTGTGAAAATATCCTTTGCGCCTCACTATCAGCTTGCTCAGCCGTATTTTTCTTAATAATCGTTAACGGTCGTTTGATACCACCATTGGCGATAGTTGAATAAAAGCGCGCAAGTTGTAATGGCGTGGCTGCGACTCCCATGCCATAGGACAATGTTGCTAATTCCATTTTTGACCAACGCTGGCGGTCATGCATAATACCGCTACTTTCACCTAATAAACCGATGCCGGTTGTTTCACCAAATCCCGCTTCAAAAAATTTATCCAAAAAGAACTCTTTTGGCATATCAAGTGCGAGCTTAGTGGTACCCATGTTGGAAGAATTAACCAAAATATCCGTTAAACTTTGCTTACCACGGTTAATGGGATCACTTACTCGGCGTCCACCCAAACGCATTCTGCCGGGGCTAGTATCAACAATGGTTTTACTATCGGCTGAGCCAAACTCTAAAGCAGATAAAACCGTTAACGGTTTCATAATTGAGCCTGGTTCAAAAAAATCGGTTATCGCGCGATTCCTAAAACGATGAATGGCAACATTGCGGCGATTGTTTGGGTTATAAGAAGGACTGTTCACTAACGCTAAGACTTCTCCTGTATGCACATTAGTAACAATCACAGAGCCAGATCTTGCTTTGAAAGCTTTTACTGCGCCTTTTAATTCACTATAAGCGAGTGCTTGAATGCGTTGATCAATACTTAATATTAAATCTTGTGGTGGTTTCGACTCAACGTCTTCCAACACTTCAATACGGTTACCTTTTGCGTCTTTTCTGAATTGTTTTTTGCCATTTTCACCGGTTAATAATTGATCGTAAACCCGCTCAACGCCTTCGATGCCTTTATCATCAACATTAGTGAAACCGACCACATGGGCACTTATTTCACCGGTAGGATAAAAACGTTTTGATTCTTTTCTTAAATGAATACCGGGGATTTTTAATTGCTTGATATAGGACGCCATCGCCGGCGATACTTGACGTTCAACATAAACAAAACGTTTAGCCGGATTTTTAGTCACCCGTGCTTTAATTTTATTTACGTCTTTATCTAAAACGTCAGCTAATGCTTGCCAATGTTTAACCATAGCTAGGGCATTATTTTCCATAATAATTTTTGGATCAGCCCAGACCGTTTCCACGGGTACACTGACAGCAAGTTCTCGGCCATTGCGATCAACAATTGAGCCACGATGTACCTTACTCGATGCGGTTCTTAATGAACGCATGTCACCTTGTTTCTTCAACATTTCAGGCTCTATCACCTGAATATAGGCAGTACGAGCAACAAGTCCGGCATAAACAAGCCCAATAACAGCGAGCACGAGGTAAAAACGCCATGCTACGGTTATTGGTTTATAGTTTGCGGTTGTTGTTTTCACACTAGCCTTCATTTTAATTTAACAATCACTTCGTTGCTTGCACTTGGCTTAACCATGTTAAGCATGTTTTCTGCTTTACTTTCAATTGCGCTATGTTCGGCCAAACTATTTTGTTCTAACAGCAAATTACGCCATTCAATATCCAATTCATCTCGCTGCGCTAATAACACCTCTAACTTACTGGTACTTTGTCGATTCAAATGGGTGTAATAAATCACCGCAAATGCCGACATCATGACCATTAGCAATAAAATATAAACAAGAAAATACCGTTTAATGTCATGCCATAATTCAAAAACCAACACAATTTTAGTGTTGGACATCGTTAGTGTGCTAACCTTTGTGCTACTCGCATTACCGAGCTGCGCGAGCGTACATTCTCTTCCACTTCGGTTTTACTGGGTTTATGTTTTCTGCCCACTAAAGATAATTTTTTGCCTTTGTTTAATTCTTCTTCGCTGATAGGCATGCCACGTGGCACTTTTTTACCTTGCGAATGTTTTTTCATAAACTGTTTTACTAGACGATCTTCGAGTGAATGAAAACTTATCACCACTAAACGCCCTTCTTCTTTTAAGACATTCAATGAGGCATTAAGTGCTTTTTCAATCTGCTCTAATTCACTGTTGATATACATGCGAATGGCTTGAAAACTACGAGTAGCAGGATGTTTTTTAATTTCACGTTGCGGGGCAGTTTTTTTGATCAACGCTGCTAATTCGCCGGTACGTGTTAAGGGATTTTCATCACGAGTATCAACAATGGCATTGGCAATACGCCATGCATGTTTTTCTTCACCAAAGGTTCTTAATACCCACGTGATGTCTTCAACATCGGCGATAGCCAACCACTGTGCAGCAGTTTGACCACGAGTAGTATCCATACGCATATCAAGTGGGCCATCCCTCATAAAACTAAAACCACGATCGGCTTCATCTATTTGTGGAGAAGATATGCCTAAATCAAGCAAAATTCCGTCTACTTGGCCTAACAATTGGTGTTGTTCGGCAATTTGCTGAAGGTCAGCAAAGCCTTGATGTTCAATGCAAAAGCGTGAATCGTCGGCAAATTTCTTGGCTGCTTCAATCGCGGTTGGATCGCGGTCGATGGCTATGAGTCGCCCTTGGTCAGAGAGCTTGGATAGAATAAGTCCGGAGTGGCCACCGCGACCAAATGTACAGTCGATATAAATACCGTCTGGGTTAATCGCGAGTCCTGTAATTGCTTCGTCAAGCAACACAGAAATATGAGACTTATCTGTATGCATTTTATATAAACGCCGTATTGTTATAATGCTAATTGTTGTTAAGTAATTTGTTATAAAGACAAATCAAGTAATCGTTCTGTTAGTTCAATTTCACCTGACTGTATCTTGGCAATGCCTTGTTGCATTTGTGCTTGCCAAGATTGTTCACTCCAAATTTCAAACTTTTTCAACTGTCCAACTAACATAATATTTTTATCTAAGCTGGCATGTTGACGCAGCGGACCATTAATTAATAAGCGACCACTCTTATCAATTTCACAATCTGATGCGTTACCCAATAATACTTGCTGCAACAATCTTTCTTGTTGATTCATACTGGATAGACTACACAGTTTTAATTCAATTTCTTCCCATTCAGGGAGTGGATAAAGTAATAAACACGGATGTTGAATGTCGACAGTACAGACCATTTTTCCTTGGCAATCGGCAAATAGCTCCTCGCGGTACCTTGTAGGTATCGTGATCCTATTTTTGCTATCAAGCGTAATTGAACTGGTGCCTCTAAACATAATCCTATTTTTATTATTGGAATCCCTTACGATCCACTTATTCCCACTTTTTCCCACATTGCTACAGTTTAGTGAGTTATGCAAAGTTATGTCAAGCAAATATTAGTTATTTTGATCCGCGTAAACACTAATAAAATTAAGGGATATAGCGAAGGTGATGAATTTGTGGGGTTTTGTGGATCGAATACCCACAAATAGCCCCAAAATAATTAAATTTGATTATTTTGGGGCTCAAAAGTGATAGGAAATTGCAGATTGATACTGTTTTGGTATAAGTATTAAGTTATAAATCACTTAACCATTGGCAAAGTTCTTTGATACCGGTTTTAACACGATCATAATTTGGTTCAGCTTGATCATTATTTGATATTTGCTTTCCTTCAAAATCAACAAACGCTAAACGAGCGGTTAAACTAAACTGATCCATACCAAAGGCACTACCTGCGAGTAAAGCAACACCCGTTTCGGCGATTATAGCATTAGTCAGTTGCTCACTGGTATGAATACCTTTGCTACTAAGCTGATGTTGAAAGTTCGAAAAATCGGGAAACAAATAAAACCCTCCTTGTGCATCGTGCACTTTTACCCCAACAGCTTGCAATTCTGTCACACAATAATGACTAATTTGCGCAAAGACTTTGGTCTGCAACGCAATAAATTGATCAGCAAGATCCTTTTCTTGATAAGCATGGGTTGCTGCAATTTGAATGGGACTGGGTGCACAAGAATAGGTTTCAGAGGCTACACCAATCACGGTTGCTAATAAATGAGTAAGCTGTGGCGGAATATGCATAAAACCCAAACGCCACCCGCCTGCACCACACCATTTAGACAACCCCGAACTAACAATACAGCCTTCTGGATAATAATCAGCAATTGAGGCCTGATCTTGCTGAAAATTCAACAAGCTATATATTTCATCAGCAATGGCGATAATGTTATATTTTCGCATCACCTCAGCGAGCGCTAACAGCTCCGATTTGTCATAGGTTTGCCCACTTGGATTACTTGGATAATTTAATATCAGCAAAAGAGGAACATCTGGATTTTCACGATCTTTACAAAATTGTTCTAGTTGCTGAGCGTTTATCTTCCATTTTTCAGCAAAGCTGGTTGTTAACCAATGGGTTTTATGTCCGGCGAGTTTAGCTTGTGGTTCGTAAGAAACCCAGCTTGGCGCAGGCAATAATATTTCTGCGCTTTCAAAAGCCGCCATCACACAAAACAACAAAATTTTACTACCGGCACCAATAATAATATCATCGCTATGCCAATTTTTACCTTCTCTTTCATAATGGAAACTCGTGATAGCTTCTCTTAACGGCAAATGCCCTTGCACGCTCATATATTCTTTGTGATGAACAGATTCAGCGAGTGCTTGGCAAATTTTTTCAGGTACAGGGAATGGGCTTTGACCAAAGCCAAATTTAAAAATCGCTTGGTTATTTTCCGCTCGCGCTAGAGACAGCTGATTGACCAACAAAGTTGCTGAATGTTCTGAAATACGTAAATAGGGACTATGGTCGCTGGTTGTTTGCATGGTGAATTCCTTATTAATATCAGCCTATAAGATGAACAACTTTTGGAGTGAAAACCACCAATCAGCAAGGATGAAAATATATTTTCATCTTTTGAATGTTTTTCCTATTTTTATGGCATATTAAGGTTACTTTGAAAATTTATGAAAATACGTCGAAACCAGTTTTGAGTAAAAAAAGTAGAGGTGTTTAGTGAAATTCCCGCCAGATAATTACCAACAATTAAGAGAGATTGTCAGCAAGTTACGTCAAGGGGAAATTGAATTAGCCATTGGCAAAAAAAGCTTTCATGCCCTTGAAAGAATGCTTGATGATGCTGATCTCGTAGCGATGAACAACATTGTCAGTTTAGGGAAGGCAATAAAGCTAAGCTCCGCTTCAATTACGCGATTAGCAAAACTGCTAGGGTTTCGTGGATTCCAACAATTTCAGCAAATATTTAAACAAAAAAGTAAACTTGCCAATAGTTTTTATAGTGATGGCATCAATCGTTTGTTGCAACAGAGTCCTCAATCGCCTTTAGCATTAATAAAGCAGCAAAGCCTAGCTGTGATAACAAATATCGAAGATACCTTAGCGACACTAGATGAAGATAGCCTGATGCAAGCGAAGTCATTATTGGCTAAAAAGAACCGAGTACATATTTTTGCTTATCGCCATTTTTCAGCTATCGCCAATATGTTGCGCTATGGCTTAGCTTTGATCCGGCCTAATGTGCAAATGTTAGTGCAGGAGTCACATGGTGTAGCAATCGCGTTAGGGCAATTGAAGAAGGAAGACTTACTAGTCGTTATTGGTAGTGCTCCTTACTCAAATATTACTTTAAAAATAGCGTCATTAGCGAGTCGCCAGCAATGCCAAATATTAGCCATTACCGATACCAATCATTCGCCTTTAACTGA
>MAAB01006335.1_pt1 | contig 10373 bp, 9 predicted proteins | sample 1115991 | NCBI WGS metagenome assembly MAAB01 (sample SAMN04961124, study PRJNA320927) | seawater metagenome | isolation source: sample BD02T18 sea water enriched with oil for 18 days | place: USA:Gulf of Mexico | collected 2013-07-27 | reverse complement strand
TAATTTTTGATGGCGTATGTGCAAAAAAAGCGAGTGTTTTAGAAAAAACATTCTCGCTTTTTTATTACTGTATTTTGTATTGCTGCCAGAGCTGAGGCAAACGGCGGCATTCTATAGCAATAGCTAGGTTTTGTCCATGTTTTATCAGCTTAGAAGAGCATATCTTATAGTCAATTTTTCTATAAAAGTTAATTTATATTTTGACCGTTAGGTCAGATTAAGTGTGATTTTAACAAAGTCTAAACCTCGAACCTTAGCTTGAATAAAAGGTGTTTAAGCAGAGGCGAAATTCCAGATTCGATAACCCATTAAACATAGACAACAATTTCCTATACTGTACCAGGGGAATATCGTTTAAAGACATTATCTGGGTACACTTTTGCTGCGCTCAAGAATATCAACTCCCTGCTGATGCCAAAAATGCAACAAATCGATAAATATCCAGTTTTCAGCTAATTTATCCCCCGCCCTTCGATACACATCAATCACCCGCAGATCTGCACGTTTACCTGTGGCAGGCATGCCCATAAAACCACCGGTTGGTTCAAGTGATAGGTTCGGCCAACCAAAGAAACCGCCGTACTCGCCTTCAGCAAAGCGACATAGATGTCCATTAAACACTCGCTCTTTAAAAGCCTCGCGAAAAACTCCCGAATGCTGTTTGGCATAACGCTCAATAGTATAAGTAGAGCCAATGCCTGCAGGGCCCCACCAGAGCATGTCATGATGCCAGCTAAGTGCCAGCTCTTCCTCAATCGACAATGGATGCTCCCAAGTCCCTAAATCACCAATCATTGCATTGATTAGTGCTAGAGTCTTATTTGATGACGGTACATCTTGCGCATCGAACAAAAGTCCATCGTTGGTCGCAGGCCCAGGTTGCACTAAATGAGCGCCGGTTTGCGGCGGAAAAGGCTGCAAGCCCGCTTGCATCATTAGGTGCGGTATATCAAAAAACATCGCTGTTTCAACGATTTTATTACCTTCAACTTTATGAAACTCACAGTAACGCAGCATGGCAATTTTCCCGGTAGGCTCAATTCCCAGCCACGCATTATCGAATAAACCTAAAATATGCCCCATGGAGCACACCCAGACCGACTCAAAGTTTTCAATTTCATTGTAGCCCGCCATAAATACATCCTGACGACGTGAGGCACTCGTTAGAGCTGAGCGTAATGGCTGCCAAAACAGCCTCGCGACTTCTGCCGCATTATCTATTTCATTAAAGGGGTGAAAACCGCGCCACAAATAATCACTGGCACAAAAACGTTCTAATACTGCTGGTATATCGAACACACTCGCGCTATCTAACTGCTGGTAAAACTGACTAACCAATTGCTTTGCTGCTTGTATTTGTTGTGACACTTAGCTTCCCCTATATATTCACGAATAATTCAGACAACACCCACCACTAAAAAGCGCTGCCGCTCTATGTATTTACAAATTTAATATTCTAGTGTTTTTGCAGCATAGCAAGTAGCAATTATTTACACAATGCATACGAATGCAAAAAGTTATTGACTTACTATTTTGTACGGTAGTAGGATAATTAGCGCAAAATAACAACAATCATTGCAATCGAATGCAAAGCATTCTAGCTCTTGATTTCAATCGCAAACATCATTCGAGTAATGCTCGAAACCATAGCGAAAAGAGGAAGAGATGGCTCAAATACAGTTAAAGAATATTACTAAACGCTGGGGCGACTTTGTCGGCGTGGATGACTTCAACCTAACCATTGCCGATCGCGAGTTCTTAGTATTATTAGGCCCATCAGGCTGTGGCAAGACCACCACCATGCGCATGATCGCAGGTCTAGAGGATGCTACATCAGGGGATTTACTGATTGACGGAAAACGCGTTAATGATTTAGACCCTAAAGATCGCGATGTCGCAATGGTGTTCCAGTCTTATGCACTTTACCCAAACATGACTGTCTACGAAAATATTCGCTTCCCTCTTAAAGTTCGCAACATCGACCCTAATACTCATCACGAGAGAGTTATGAGAGCCTCTGCGATGGTTGAGCTTGACGACTTTTTACATCGTAAACCCAGTCAATTATCAGGCGGCCAGCGTCAGCGCGTTGCACTAGCACGTGCCATTGTTCGTGAACCAAACGTATTTTTAATGGATGAACCGCTCTCTAACCTCGATGCCAAATTGCGTGTTTCCACCCGAGCACAGATTAAAAATTTATCACACGATTTAAAAGTCACTACTGTCTACGTAACCCATGACCAGATTGAAGCCATGACCTTAGCTGATCGCGTCGTCGTGATGAAATCCGGGCTTGTACAGCAAGTAGGCACTCCCACTGAGATATACGATAGACCTGCCAATACTTTTGTCGCCGGTTTTATTGGCTCTCCGGCAATGAACTTAGTTGATGGAGTTTTGAGCAGCGGAACCTTTAGCGCACCAGGCGTTGAAATAAAAGGCATTAACGCGCCAGACGGTGACGTCACTTTAGGCTTTAGAGCGGAAGATGCAACTGTTAGCCCATCTCTAGCGCAAATCAATGCCGATGTTTACACCATGGAGTTATTGGGCGATGCCACTAACGTTGCAGTCAAAGTTGCCGACGCTCTCGTGAGTGTAAAAACCCACAAAGATTATCGAGCAGCAATAGGTGAGCGCGTCTCTATCAGTGTGCCAAACGAGATTTGCCACATTTTTGATAGAGCAAGCGGTAACAGAATTCTATAACTAACATTAAAATTGCGCTTAATGCGCACTCAAGGAGAGATCGATGATAATAAAAAAAATAGCCTTAACCAGTGTTTTATCTCTAACTGCCAGCATCAGCTATGCAGCCTGTGATATCACGGAAGGCAGAGTCAACATCGTTGGTAACGAATTCCCAGCCATTCAATCTGTCGGTAATGGTGCTAAAGCATGTGCATCTGACAGTGTTGAAATCAAAACAAACCTGACTGCTGATCATCAAAAAATCAATCTTGCGGGTATGAAAGGTAATCCGGCTGAATACACATCAGCGATCATTGCTAACTCATCTATCGTGGCATTGATGAATGCAGATGTTATTCGCCCTCTGGATGATTTGGTCGCTAAATTCGGCAAGGATTTAAAAAAGAATCAGTTAATCACTATTGATGGAAAAGTCATGGCCGTTGCCTTTATGGCCAATGCTCAGCACTTTGTATTCCGTGATGACATATTGAAAGAAGCAGAGATTCAAGTTCCTAAAACTTATGAAGAAATGTTAGCTGCTGCTAAAGTCATTCGCGATAAAGGCATTTTAAAGAATCCTTTAGGTGGCCCTTACAAAGCAGGCTGGAACTTAGCGCAAGAATTCACCAACATGTACATGGGTTATGACGGCGAGTTCTTTAAAGCGGGAACGGCGAAAGCAACCATTAACAACCCTAAAGGTATAGCGGCACTAGAGATGCTTAAGTCTTTATCTAAGTATATGAATCCTGATTACCTGACCCATGATTCAAACGGTACCAACTCAGAATGGAAAGCAGGCAACGTTGCCATGATGAGCATGTGGGGCTCAAGAGTTGGTAGCCTAACAGAGACAGAAGGTACTGCAAAAGCCGTACTTGATCACACCAGCGCAAGCGGTCCATTAACTGTTGGCGGCGGTACGACACCTGCGACCACACTATGGTGGGATGGCTGGACTGTCGCGAAAAACATCTCAGATAAAGATGCAGAGGCGACCTTCAAAGCGTTAGTGAATGGTACCAGCCCAAGCATGTTAAATGATGAAACTATGCCTCAAGCAGTCTGGTTAATTGACGGCTACAAGCCAAACCCTGCTGCAGCCGGTGTATTTGCCGCCGCTAAATCAGGCGCTCGTCCTTACCCAATGTTACCTTTCCAAGGTTTACTACATTCGGCACTTGGCGCTGAACTCAGTGACTTTATGCAAGGTAAAGAAGATGCTGCATCGGCTTTATCCGATGTTGAAGCCGCATACACTGCTGCTGCAAAAGAAAAAGGTTTTCTTTAAATAGCAACGAGGAGGGCTCGCCCTCCTTATTTTATTGCATACCAAATCGGTTCTTTGAAAACGGCTCTTCAAGGCAAGTTTATAGCTGCCTTTTTATGAGCGCTCATCACTAAGCTAAGCCTTGTACGCGCAGTAAAGCTGCTTTTATCTTTACTGCTTTATAGAACACATTCAACGTTGGTTCATCTATGAAACATCAGACATTCTTTTGGTTTATTTTACCTACAGCACTCGCTATGTTGCTATTTATAGCCATGCCTATTGTGTCGGTATTAACTCAGTCGGTGCATACACCCCACGACGCTATCCTTGAGGTCGTCGAAAACTGCGATCCTTTTGGCTGCAAACAAGAAACAACCGTAAATGTAGAAGCTACGCAGGTACTGCGCGATGAAAAGCCACTGGGTAAATGGGTAGGACTTCAAGTTTATCTCGATCGTGGCCATTTAGCGGTTAACGAAGTAGCTATCGCTTGGAATGAAAGCGAATCTATCGGTGAGTTTTTTAGTGAACTCAACAATTTGCCTTTTTATCGCGCCATGGGATTCACGCTAACTTACACCTTTACTGTGACTCCGCTTTTAATCATTTTAGGTTTCATTATTGCCGTTGCGGTTAACTCTTTGCACAAACATCTGAAAGGACTGGTTATCTTCTTTTCACTATTGCCGATGATTGTTACCCCTTTAATTGGCTCATTAATTTTGTTCTGGATGGTGGATTCGCGCGGGGTGGTTGGCTCCGCTTTACAATGGCTAATGAGTGATCCCGATCTCTCTTTAAAAGCCTCCACCACACTGACTTGGATAACGCTGATCATCTACGGTATTTGGCACTCCGCCCCTTTTGCTTTTGTAGTGTTTTACGCAGGACTACAAACCTTGCCTACCGAGACTTTAGAATCAGCTCGAATAGATGGCGCGAGTCGCTGGCAGCAAATTCGCTACGTGGTAATCCCTCATTTAATGCCACTGGTTACCTTTGTCGCACTCATCCAATTAATGGATAACTTTAGAGTATTTGAACCTGTTGTAGGCTTTAGTGCAGAAGCACATGCAACTTCTTTATCCTGGATTATTTTCAATGATTTAGGCGGTGACACTCAGTTACTGTCATCGGCTGCAACCACTTCAGTACTGACTATTATTGGTATTTCCATCTTACTATCCCCTGTTCTTGTGCGCACATGGCGCGATTTTAAGGAGAAATAACATGAGCTCTAAAGCAAATCGCACCCCTGCTGGTTTAAAACTGCTGACCAATGGCTTTATAGCTATATGGCTAATCCTAGCCGCGTTCCCTTTCCTGTGGACCTTCTGGGGTTCATTTAAAGTTGAATTAGACTTTTTCTCCATTGCCGATTGGACCAGTGCTTTAACAGGTGACCGTACACTCATTACCTATGGTAGCGCTTTCACCGGCGCAGGCTATGAAGGCGCATGGGTACAAGAAGAGTTTTGGAAAGCCGTCATTAATACCGCCATCGTCTGCGTATGCGTGGTGTGTATTTCACTGACTCTTGGCACACTCGGTGGCTACGCACTATCAAGATCCGCTTATCGCTACACTTTTTGGATCTTAATTATTGCTTTAATCTTTCGTGCTATGCCGCCAATCACTTTAGTTTCAGGTTATATGCTGCCATTTTTTGAATGGAATTTATGGGGCGTTTTGCCGACCACTATCGTGGTGCTAGTCGCGATCAATCAGCCCTTCACTTTATGGATGCTGCACTCTTTCTTTCAAAAAATCCCCAAGGATTTAGATGAGAGCGCAAAAGTAGATGGCTGTACGCAATTCCAAGCCTTTCGCTATGTGATTATTCCTGTGATGTGGCCAGGTGTTGTCACCACAGGGCTGTTCTCATTCTTACTGGCATACAACGATTTCGCCGTCACCTCGATGTTGTTAGCCAAAGAGAACCAAACCATGATTCCTAAAATCGCCAGTTTCTTAGGCACGACACAGACTGAAGGTAACGTCATGTTTGCCGTCGCAGCAGTAGTATCGGCGACCGCGCCATTGTTTGTACTGGTTATGATATTCCAGAAACAAATTGTCGGCGGACTCACCGCTGGAGCTGTTAAAGGTTAAGAGTTGCGAGCTAATGATAAATATTAAATTCACACAGTGCTAGAGATACAAATATGCAAGGTACACGTCCTGAACAAGCGGTGCTCACTAAAGATACAGATATGAGCAAAACCGCAGAAACACGTCAAGTGATTGAGAATATGGTGGATGGTCTTAACGATCACCGCATCGATGATATTGGTCAATTTTTTGCCCAGAGCTTTCGCTGGATGGGCAACACCGGCTGCGGTAATAAAAATGGCCTACAAGAGTTCCAAGATAACTGGCAACGTCCTTTTCAAGCGGCTTTTTCGGACAAAATATGTGTCGATGAAGCGCGCATGTACATGGGTGAATGGGCAGCGGCTTTTGGCCGTCAAGAGGCCACTCACTCCGGTGAATTTATGGGCATCGCCGCCACCGGTAAAAAGATAGAAATTCGTTATATGGATTTTTGGAAAGTGGTTGACGGTCGCATAGAAGACAACTGGGTAATGGTGGACTTCCCACACGTTCTCGCACAGCTAAACGTCGACATTTTTAATGGAGAAGGCTGGGAAGCATTTGATCGTGGCGAGAAAACACCGCAAAAACCTGCTAGTACATCACCAGAGGAAAAATAATGGCTATCACATACTTAAAAAATACTATTCCAGAAGCAGATAAAGCAGAAGATGATGCGAATACACGCCAAGTAGTCGAGCAGACACTGGCTGACATTCAAGAGCGCGGTGATGTCGCCGTGCGTGAGCTGGCGAAAAAATTTGACAATTACACTCCCGCTTCATTCAAACTATCAGATCAAGACATTGCAGAGATCATCGCAAAAGTCTCTGATAGCGATATGGCTGATATTAAGTTTGCGCAAAAACAAGTGCGCAACTTTGCCCAAGCGCAGCGTGACTCAATGCTAGACATTGAAATAGAAACACTGCCGGGAGTTATCTTAGGCCACAAAAACATCCCAGTGCAGTCTGTCGGCTGCTATGTTCCCGGCGGCAAGTTTCCAATGGTTGCCTCCGCGCACATGTCGGTAGCTACCGCCAGTGTTGCAGGTGTTCCACGTATTATTGCCTGCACCCCACCTTTTAAGGGCGAGCCAAACCCAGCGGTAGTGGCTGCGATGCACTTAGGTGGCGCACATGAAATTTATGTACTTGGTGGTATTCAAGCAATTGGCGCAATGGCTATCGGTACGCAAACCATTGAGCCGGTACACTTGTTAGTAGGCCCAGGGAACGCTTTTGTTGCCGAGGCCAAAAGACAATTATTTGGCCGTGTCGGTATTGATTTATTTGCAGGCCCCACTGAGACCATGGTGATTGCTGATGACACGGTTGACGCTGAACTGTGCGCGACAGATCTACTTGGTCAAGCTGAACACGGTTACAACTCCCCTGCCGCATTAGTGACAACCTCTAAAGAATTAGCGCAAGAGACTATGCTCGAGATTGAGCGCATTCTAAAAATATTACCAACAGCTGATACGGCAAGTGTTAGCTGGCGTGATTATGGCGAGATCATTCTGTGTGACACTTATGAAGAAATGCTTGAGGTCTCTGAAGAGAAAGCTTATGAGCACGTACAAGTGATGACGGATCGAGACGACTGGTTCTTGGAAAACATGACTTGCTACGGTGGGCTGTTTTTAGGTGCACGTACTAACGTCTCTAACGGCGATAAAGTGATTGGCACTAACCATACTCTGCCGACTAAAAAAGCCGGGCGTTACACTGGTGGTTTATGGGTCGGTAAATACCTTAAAACTCACAGCTACCAAAAGATCACCACGGATGAAGCGGCGACTTTAATCGGTGAATACGGCTCACGCCTTTGTATGTTAGAAGGCTTTGTCGGTCACGCTGAACAGTGCAATATACGGGTGCGCCGCTACGGTAATAAAGAAGTGCCATACGGTACTGGCGCTCAATCGGATCAGGAGTAAAAAAGTGATAAAGCAAATCAAAGCGCTATTTTTACCACTGCGCCAAGCGATGTACGATTTTGAAGAGCTGTCTGTCACCCGTGCTATGCGCGCGTTATTCAGTGAAAATGCGCAGATTAAAATGCCCTTTCCGCTCGGTGAAATGCAAGGCCCTGATGCGCTCTATCAAAACTGTTACGCACCATTATTAGCAGCCTTTCCCGATATAGAAAGGCGCGACTTTATTGTGATGGGTGGGCAGAGCGAACAAGGGGATTATTGGCTAGGTTGCGGCGGGCACTATTTTGGGACCTTTGCTGTACCTTGGTTAGATATTCCACCTAATGGCCATATGACCCACATGCGTTATCACGAATTTTATCGCTTTGAAGGGGATAAAATAGTCGAGATGCAGGCTATTTGGGATATACCTGAAGTGATGATGCAGTCTAATGCATGGCCGATGAGCCCATCACTCGGCTGGGAAGGTTTTGTACCTGCACCTGCTACCCTTGATGGCATCATTAATACACCACACGATAAAGACCAAGCGCAGACTAGCTGCCAACTTATCGTTGATATGTTAAAGCATTTAGTCAAATACCCATCGCAAGGTGGCCCGCAAGTGATGCAAATGGATGAATTTTGGCATCCACGCATGAACTGGTACGGCCCAGCGGGCATTGGTAGTGGCCGTGGTATTCAAGGTTTTAGGCACTGGCATCAAATCCCTTTTCTATCGGCAATGCCTGATAGAGGGCAGCATGAAGAGCTTATTGAACATCACTTTTTTGGCGATGCTAATTATGCCGCAGTTACCGGTTGGCCAAACATGTGTCAAACCATCAGCGATGACGGTTGGTTGGGGATTGCGCCCAGTGGTAAACGCATTACAATGTGTAGCTTAGATTTCTGGCGTGTTGAAAACGGCAAGATTCGTGAGAACTGGGTATTGGTCGATATTTTAGATGTCTACCACCAGCTTGGCGTTGATGTTTTCAAACGGTTGCGCGAGTTCAATAAAGCGCGCATTTCAGGAACCATTACATATCCTATGAGAGAGCCGCAAGATGCAGTTTCCTAAGACGCCTAGTTTTGATCTAATCGGCAAAAAAGCCTTAATCGCAGGCGCCTCATCCGGCATAGGTTTAGCTTGCGCCGCTGCATTAGCGCAAGCGGGTGCTCATGTCACATTAGGTGCTAGGCGCACAAGCGAGCTTGAGAGTATTTGTGCAGGCATGCGTGAAAATGGCTGGCAGGCAGATTACATTACTCTTGATGTCGCTAATGTAGATGATTGCGCACAAAAAGTCGCACAGCTAGGCCCTTTTGATATTCTTATCAACTCAGCGGGCCTTGCTAGACACTCAAACGCTCTGGATACGAGTGTTGATGACTTTGATGCTGTCATGAATCTAAATTTACGCGGCGCTTACTTTTTAACGCAAGCTGTTGCCAAAGGGCTAATCGCAGCAAAGCGTCCGGGCAGCCTGATTAATATCTCCTCGCAAATGGCCAAAGTGGGCGCTATTGAACGCGCCGTTTACTGCGCCTCTAAACACGCCGTGGAAGGTTTTACCAAAGCGATGGCGATTGAGTGGGGTAAAAATAATATCCGAGTTAACACAATCTGCCCCACCTTCATTTTGACTGAATTATCTAAGCCCGCCTTTGATGACCCTGAAAAACGCGCTTGGATAGAAGAGAAAATCAAACTAGGTCGCCCAGGTGAAGTTGAAGATCTCATGGGGGCAGCAGTATACCTTGCCAGCGAGGCTTCTTCATTAGTCACGGGTACCTCCATGTTAGTTGATGGCGGATGGACGGCAGAATGATGAACAAAGAGAAAGTAACTTCAATGCAAGTGGCAAAGCTGGCAGGTGTGAGTCAATCAGCGGTCAGTCGTGTTTTTACTAAAGGCGCATCTGCCTCGCAAAAAACTGTGGATAAAGTTAAAAAAGCGGCAGATGAACTAGGTTATCGCCCTAATGTACTAGCACGCGCGATGGTATCAGGTAAAAGTCGTATCATCGGCTTAGTGGTCGCCTACTTAGATAACCAATTTTACCCACAGGCAATAGAGAAACTTTCTCAAGCATTACAGGAACAGGGCTATCATATCTTGATATTCCTAACCTCGAAAACAGAAGACAACATCGATAAAGTGGTTGATGAAATTCTCGATCATCAGGTCGATGGTATTATCGCCGCCTCTGTTGCGCTCTCCTCTGAACTGGCAAGTCGCTGCTCTGCGGCGGGCGTACCCATAGTATTGTTTAACCGCTCGCAAGATGGCGATAACTTATCATCCGTGACATCCGATAACTTTAGCGCAGCAGCAAAAGCTGCCCGTTTTTTACTGGCAGGCGGACACCAAAGAATCGCCTA
>MAAB01034589.1_pt1 | contig 10378 bp, 12 predicted proteins | sample 1115991 | NCBI WGS metagenome assembly MAAB01 (sample SAMN04961124, study PRJNA320927) | seawater metagenome | isolation source: sample BD02T18 sea water enriched with oil for 18 days | place: USA:Gulf of Mexico | collected 2013-07-27 | reverse complement strand
TGAAACCTTACTCGCCGGTGAAACGGCGCTAGATAATGCACCCAAAACAGAGTTGGCCGATGGCCGACTTTGTATTCCTCAGCATTATTTGTCTTATAACCATACGCTTCAATCAGTTGAGGCGTTGGTATTAGATATTGAATACGACCCACGTTATCCCGTCTTTGTTAGTAAAGAGAATGTTAGTAAGGAAGATGCGGGCTTGTATATCCAGGTGGGAGTTATTGGTGTCGATAATTATCAGGCGGCTAACAATGGCAAGGCTGAAACCAAAATAGTTTATGGGCGTAAATGGCGGGTGGAACCGCAACTTCCCAGTTCTGAAATTATTCAGACTGTTTTCCTAGCATTAAAGAAAGCCCGTGAACATGAGGTTCGTGAATTGCTGCGCCTTGAGCATAATCAGAAAACGACTACGCCGTTTAATAACCATCACGATTTGCCATTATTGGCTCATAGCCAGCAGCGCTTACAGGACAATAAATGCGAGAATGGCAGAGATAACAAAATAACTGAATTCAATCAGCAGTTGGATCAGGTGCTAGGTTTATTGAATTACGACGGCAGCCGATTTGAGCTGATGAGTTTTATTCGAAGACCTAGCGGCCAATATTTGATTGAGTTAATCGTTAAGAAAACCCCTGCCTCTCAGTTAAAAGAGATGCAGTTAAATGAGACTCTGTTAAGTGAAATGAAGCAGCAAGGGTTTATCAGTTTTTTTCTTGGTGAATTGAACATCAATCAATTCCTCCACCAGTTGATGCAGCAATTAATTGTTTTGAGTGATCGCCATATCGATGAGCATTTTAGTTATCGGGGTTTTACTCGTTTTAGTTGGAATAATAATGTGGAAGCTATTGCAGAAATATCGACAGAGGTGCGCCAGTTGCATAAAGATGAGACCTTGAAACACTTCCACCAGCATTGGCAGATGTCTAATTATGAAACTGATAGAAGCCGAATCCCTACCCCTGCTCCTGGGGAGCTGTGGGATAAGATTCATCAGCAGTTAAAGCAGTTTTCGCCACAAAAACATACCTTACCTGCTAGTGCCTAATAGCTAATATTATAACCAAAGTTATAACCAGCTTAATATCCCAACTATAAACATACCCAGTAAAGCAATAAAGCTAATGGCAAAAGCCGCACTGCGTAGTAGTTTTAAGTTTAAGTAATAACAAGACATATGAGCAACTCGGCCGACCAAGTAGGCTATTGCAAAGCCGTTCAACCACGCTGGGTTCGCTGATGAAAGCATTGCAAACAGTGCTAGTAGAATGAGTATTCCAATACTTTCATTACTGTTTGAAAATGCTCGGTTAGCGCGGAATATAAAGCTATTATGGCTTTGCTCTATTGAAAAACCTGGTATATGTTTTTGCTTTATTCCTATTACGTCGACTATTGCGAGTTGTATCCAGAATAAAAATCCTGTTAAGCCCAGTACGAGTACGGTTAATTTGTACGGTTCGATGATTTCCATTTTCTAAGTTTCCTTATTATTCATATTTATATTCTAGACCAATATCATCCTACTTTAGCGATACGATCTTTAGCTTCTATTAGCAAGTTTGATGAACTCTTACTCATGGCTACTTGGCAGTGGGATATTCCGGGCTCGGCCTGTGACTTAATAATAGTAAAAGAAGTACCGATTTTTTCCATCATTTTTCGATCATATTCCATCATACGGTAACAGCCTTCTACATTGCCGCTGCCGCGATAGGGGCATTCGCTGCGAATTTCTGCATAGACAGTTTCATCTTCAATTCTGGTGAGCGGCACCATTTTTCTGGATGGGAACATTCTTTGCCATTCTTCTGCGGACTCTAGTGCGGTGTTTTTATTTTCTGCTTTTTTGACTGTCAGCGTTAAGCTGCCTAGAGTTCGCATGAGCGGTTTGCCAATGATATTTCGAAGTTTGGTTTCAGTGAGCCAATGAGTAAGACCCATGAGTGAATTGAAAAGCTGCTTATTAAGTTGGTTGATGTTCATTAGGCGTCCTTGCTAGATTTCATCTCTATTTAACAGATCGTGATTAACAGATTACTATTTTTGTTCACTACTTATGTATGCTATTTCGATATTCACTGGGTGTCTTGCCCGACCATTTTTTAAATGCACGGCAAAAAACTGCAGGATTATTAATGCCAATACTGCTGGCAACTTGCTTGGTCGGTTTACTTGTTTGATACAGAATTTGTTTGGCCATCGAGTAACGGACTTCATCTAATAAACTTTGAAAGGAATTACCTTCGGCTTTTAGTTTTCGCGTTAGGGTGCGATGCGAACAGGATAATAGATCGGCTAACTGATCTCGGTTTAAAAAAACACCCTGTTTAGCATTGTGATGCATTAACCTCCTTGTTTGTGCGCTGGTGCTACTTTCTTGAGTTTGCTTTTCTAATTCACTATTCAACTGTGCAATGTAAAACGCTAGCATGGATGAATTTGGACTTTTTACTTTTTGCGATAATGACGTTCGAGGAATTCGTATTTTGTTTACCGGAGCTAGGCTATGAACTGGGCATTCAAATTGTACTTCTAGCTGGGCTTGGTGGGCAGAAATATCGTGACTGAAAAAATATTCACCCACTGCATCTAACCCCGCCCGTTTGCCATAAAAGTCAAAGGCACCAAAGATCAGCTCAACCAAGATCGGTTCTATTTTTTTAAAACTGACCAGTGGCAACATTTCAATATCGAGATTTTTCTCGTCATAGTTCAGGCTGAAATCAAAACCCGGAATATACAGCTCCGCGTATTTTTGAAATAAGTTCAGCGCTTGCTCGGCATCATCGGCATTGATAATCGCCAACCCCAGCATACCTAAGGTATCTTCTTTAAAGTGTTCAGTGATTTGTAAACTAAAAGGCTTGTCTTTTTTAGCCAGCATGTGACCAAGAGTGAGTAATAAACTGATTTGATCGCCATCTAAACGGGCATTAGGGTCTTGTAGAATATTGGCAGGAATGTTCAGCAGTTCAAGGCCCTTAGAGATTGAAAAATCAATCGCTGAGCCATGAGTAATGGTATCGATGAAATCTTTTGCCAGCTGGCTATAGATTGCGGGAAATTTTAATTGGCTGAGTTCGCTCATGCATCACAGTTATTTATTATTTCTCGCAGAATAAGGGCTTTTACCCCCTTTATCAATGCCTCTCTTGTGACTAGGCAATGGCTTGCACCTAAACGATGCCTAAACGATCCATAGCATCAACCACTAGGCCCGATTCGTCGATATCATTCGGATGGAAACTTGGTTTGAAATACGCCATCAATGATTGACGCAGTGTTGGATGTTTACGCAGCATATTCTGCTGACTTTGTTTCAAAAGTTTCTTCGCTTCGCGCTTGCTGTAGCCATCTTGCTTAAGAAAATCTTTTACAAAGTGAGTTGAGGTTACGTGAATAAATAAGAGCGCTATTAAGTAGCCTACAACCCGTACTGGATAGCTGCTGCCAGTAGCTTTATACACATCAAAGGCGATGGCTTTATGTTCTATTTCTTCAATCGCGTGCCATTGAATAAGGTCACGCATGGCCGGGTGAGAGTTTTCAACCCCTTCATCGTCTAGGGCTGTCGCGCCGAGTACCGCCGTTAGGTGCTCTGCCCCGGCAGTAATCGATAAGCTTAATGAGTGGGGCAAGATATCACGCATCTTGATGATGAAGTTGTTCATTTTTTCTAGTTTAGGGCGAAATTCGTAACCATTTTGCTCTAATACATCAAAGAACTTCTCGTGTTCAATGGCATGCTGGGTCTCTTGGCCAAAGAAGCCACGGGCTTGCTGCTTAAGAACTGGGTCATTTATTTTGTTCAGACCATTACGCACCGCACGCATAAAGAAACGCTCACCTTCTGGGAAGAGCAGGTTCAGGCCATCAAAGAAGTGACTTTCGGCTAAGCTGCCATTCATATAATCTTTTGGCACGTTACTAAAGTCGAAGCCCATCTTACGCACGGGAATGCTGGAGTCGCCACTTAGCTTGGTTTCTAGGACTTGAGTTTCTTGTACTTGAGTCATAATTATTCTTCTTATAATGGGCAGTTATGTCATTAAGCTCAGATTAGCCCATGCAATTCAGCTTAGGGTGACAAGGTATGTGCAAATTGTGCCATTCACCTTCATCGCAAAAAACCGATTGACGATCGGTTTTTACTTTGCCAGTATGAGCACACTATCAATTCTTAAGAGCAAGCTTCTATGCGCCAGCTGTTATTCGCTATTCCCTTATTGCTACTAGGCATGACAGCCTGGGGGCATGGCATGTCGGAAGAAGACAAAATAAGAATCCTCAATGCTGGGGCCTTCGAATATATTGAGCTCGGTGCTGTGCACATGGTCACGGGTTATGATCATCTATTGTTTATCTTTGGGGTTATCTTTTTCTTAAGCCGCTTCACCGATATCGTAAAGTTCATTACTGCCTTCACCCTTGGCCATTCCATTACTCTGCTGTGTGCAACTCTATGGGGCATTCAAGCGAACTATTATTTAATTGATGCAGTGATTGCGTTAACCGTTTGCTATAAAGCCTTCGATAACCTAAATGGCTTTAAGAAACATCTGGATATTAAGCCGCCTAATTTAATGTGGATGGTTTTTATCTTCGGTTTGATTCATGGCTTTGGCTTATCAACCCGCTTGCAAGAGTTGCCATTAGGGGATGATGGATTGGTGATGAAGATTCTATCGTTTAACCTTGGGGTAGAATTAGGACAAATCATCGCCTTATCGATTATGCTGGTCGTATTAGCGGGCTGGCGTAAAACCGAATCGTTTGCCAAATTCTCTAAACTGGCTAACTGGTTACTCATGGCTTTAGGGGCACTGTTATTATTGATGCAATTACATGGCTACCAACACTTTAAATATGCCGATGACTTCCCACTCAATAAAGACGATCATAGTCATGTGCATGATGATATGCGCAAGGCAGAATCAGGGCTTTCGGGCTATAAAAAACCACTCAATTTCAATCAATAATAATCAGGAATAATAAAAATGAAACAACTATTCGCGTTAAGAAAAATAGCCGCTTTAATTCTTACTACTGTCTTATTTTCAGCCACGGCTTTTGGCCATGGTGGTAGTCACGGTCCTATCTCACCAGAGAAAGCTCAGGTCGTCGCCACTAAACTGGCAAATCAATTTACAGCCATGGATCCGGGTTTAGGTTTTGGCAAGCTACCGCTCTCTTGGTTAGATCTACCGACCACACAATCGTCAATGCACAAGCAAGGCAAGGGCTATTACATTGTTAAGCTGGATAATAGCGACGAGAAAAAAAGCCTATTTGTTTTAATGGCGATTAGCGGTGAAATATACGACGCTAATTTCAGCGGCGAGTTTAAAGGTTTAAAGTAGGCTGGACTATGAATCTTGGCGAGCTAGAAAAATCTATTTTGCAATACTTATGGCAATACCAGCCAGCGGATGCAAAAACTGTTCATGCGCATTTCTCTGACTTGCGCAGCAGCAGCCTGAATACGATTCAAAGTGCTTTGGATCGTTTGTATAAGAAAGGTTTATTAATACGCGAGAAGCAAGGTCATGCCTTTCAGTATCAAACCCTGCAATCTAAGCAGGAGTTTGTTGGCCAGTTGATGAATGATGTTGCCGCGGATTTCATCACTGCAGAACCTGAGCGTTTACAAGCAGCCTTTGTTTCGATGACTCAAGGTGCCGATGAAGATGCTCTGGCGAGGTTAGAAAAACTGATACAACAACGTCGATCACAGCAGCTAAAATGAGCCGTTAACATGAGTTCTTCTTTGCCGCTGTGGTTAAATCTTCTCTCCCAAGCTGTGATCGTTTTTTTGCTGAGCCAAATCAGTTTGAGTTTGCTATGGTTTTTTTCTAAAACCTCCATTCATACTTTACGTAGCCAATGGCAGGCCATTTTATTATGGTCTACTGTTAGTTTGCCTTGGTTGATTAGCGTAAGTTGTTTTTTCTTGGCCGGGCAGAGCGAGCATTTCAACTCGAACAATTCGGTTATTCAAGTCTACTTTCATTGGCATCATAATTTTATATTCAGCTGGCAAAGTTGGCATGGCTTTAGTCTTATCATCAGCTTATTGATTAGTCTTTATTTATGCAGAAAAGCTTATATAACGTTAAAAAATTATAGAGTTCAAGACAAGAAGCGCCGTGTATTATCGTTACTCACTCGTAACTCTGAAGGCCACTTTGAGCACTCCCAAGCATTAGCATTTACCTCAGGTTTAATACGGCCCAAGGTATATATCAGCACGGGGTTAGTGCAACAATTAACCGCCGAAGAACTCGTTATGGTGACCTTGCATGAGCAAGCCCATGCAGATCGTTTTGACCCTTTGCAGAAGTGGCTGTTCTTATTGGCGGCTTCTTTTTTTCCGCGACTGATTGCCCAGCAATTAATAACGGCTATGGAGCTAACCATGGAGTATGGTGCGGATCACAAAGTATCACAGCGGTTTGATGCATTAGATGTCGCCGAAGCGCTGATTAAGATAGCGCGCCTAATGGGCTCGCCTTCGAAACAAGTTGAGCAGCGTTTGCACTACTTAATCACTCCTGAGCAGATCACATCAAAGTCAACGCCTTTAAATCAGATACTACCGTTATTTCAGCCATTAACCATATTGTTGTTACAGGTCACATTACCGCTAGTGGCTGTGGTATTTGCGTTGGATTTTCTCCATCACTTATTCGATCAATGGCTTTGGCATTTTAACTAACGACTTTCTATTACTCGCTAACGGCTTTCTAATACTCATTAACTTATTTCTTTTAATAGTTCGCGCGCGATAATCACTCGCTGTATTTCACTGGTGCCCTCATAGATGGAGGTTATGCGCACATCACGGCTATAACGTTCTAGCGGATATTCTTTGATGTAACCACTGCCCCCCATTAGCTGCAATGCGGTATAGCAGGCTTGATTGGCCTTTTCTGAAGCGAAAAGCTTTGCCATAGACGCTTGCTTTGAAAACGGCTGCCCTTTCTCTTTGGCATCACTCGCGCTCATCAGTAATAAGCGTGCGGCTTCTAGATCGGTATAGGCATCAGCCATCATCCATTGTATGCCTTGGAAGTTAGAGATGGCCTGACCGAACTGTTTACGCTCCGTGATGTAATTTCTGGCGTAATCCATCGCGGCTTGACCAATTCCCAGCGCTAAAGAGCCCACACCAATACGGCCTCCGGCTAATTCACCGACGGCGACTTTAAAGCCTTGGTTGAGCTCACCCATGAGGGCATTTTTAGGAATGCGGCAATTTTCAAAAACGACCTCGTTAGTGGACGAAGCATGCTGGCCCATTTTTTCTTCGGCTTTTGAAACCGACATTCCTAACGCACCTTGTTCAACTAAAAAGCAAGAGATCCCTTTTCCACGCCCTAGAGTTTTATCAGTGACAGCCCAAACGATGAACACACCGGCATATTCTGCGCTGGTGATAAATTGTTTGTTGCCATTGAGTACCCATTCGTCGCCATCTAATACCGCACTGGTTTTCATGCTGGATGGATCTGAACCGGCATTGGTTTCTGTGAGACAAAAAGCCCCAGCCGAATATTCTCCACCGCATAATTTTGCTAGGTACTTTTCTTTTTGCTCTGAGGAAGCGACTGCTTGAATCACTTCTGCCACCATATTATTTACCGACATAGTGACGGCGGTAGAGGCGCAGGCTTTGGCGATTTCGGTGATGGCTAAACTAAAGGCGATGGTTCCAGCTTCGCTACCGCCATAATCGGCATCAATGTTGAGCCCCATAAAACCCAATTCAGCGAGTTTCTTTAAGTTGGCTAGAAATATTTTACGCCCTTCTTTACCGTCTAGATTACCTGCTAGATCGCCTTCTAGCTTTCCGGCAACAGGTTCTAATTCTGTTTGTGCAAACTTTCGAGCCAGCTGTTGAATCATCGCTTGGTTTTCGTTAAGTGCCATATCCATGGTGTATTTCTCTTTTATTTTTCTATTTAAATTTTCAATGGGTATTGGCCAAATTCACTCACCGCTACAATTTAGCACGCTTTGTTTGCCGATATAAAAAATTGAACACAAATATTAGTAAAATCGTTATTAGTGCAATAATGTAAAAGCTTGGTATATGAATGCCCTGAACAAGCATCCTATCATTGTTGGCTAGCGCTGCCCATTTGTGCTCATTTACATCTGCGAATTCATTGCTAGCAAAAAGTTCAGCGATATCTCGACGACTTTTATACCTTACAATTACAAGTTTATCCCAGTTACTTGAGTCATCATGTACCCAATTACTCGAAAATATTGGATGCGAGGAATGACTGACTAATAGTTTAACCATTACCTTGCTGAAGCGATCAAATGCATCTTTACCACTGCCACCAGCAGACTTATTAAAATATTCCGAACCGAGCTTATATTGGGCTATAGGATGAAATTTATATAAGTTAACCGTATAGAAAGGCTTACCATCATCTCCTTCTAAAAAACTTCGAAGCGCCTTTAAATCATGCCTCCCCCCAGGTATTTGATCTTGCCCCTTGATGATAGAAAGATAAGATTCAACTTCTTCTGCCGAAAGTTTCTCACTGCAACCGTGATACCAAATAACCAGCGCCAGCAACGGCATGGTTAATATACCCATGAGTAATTGTCTTTTTTTCATTTATCCATCTCCATTAACATGCAGTGAAAACAACTTGCATTTCACAAGTACCTTAAGCAAGCAACTTGCAAAACACAAGTACTATTGATTAAATAGTCCCATGACAAAAAATTCAAAAGACTTACGATCAAATTGCCCTATTAATTTTGCAGTAGAAACATTTGGAGACAAATGGACACTTCTGGTCTTACGCGACCTTATGTTTAAGGGAAAGCGCCATTACAGTGATTTTTTAGCTTCAGATGAAAGAATATCAACCAATATCTTAGCGGATAGACTTCAAAAGCTAGACGAAAATGGGGTTATTACTAAATCATCCGATCCCGACAATGCTTCAAAATTTATCTATTCGTTAACTGAAAAAGGCCAGGCTTTATTACCTGCAATGGTAGAAATGACAGCCTGGAGTGCGAGTTATGATTCTCTCACTAATACGCCGGCAGAATTTTTGAACTCTTATAAAACAGATAAAGATGGGCTCATAGAGATGTTTAAGAGCCAATTTAAACATCAATAAAATTATCGATACTAATTACTTTTAGCCTCAATTACTTTTGCCCTTCAATACGATATTGCTTTGGCGATTGGCCTGTCCATTGTTTGAAGGCGCGGGTAAAACCCGCAGGTTCGTTAAAACCAACTTCACGAGCGATTTGATTGATCGCGAGTTCGTTATTATTCAACAGTTTCATTGCATGGTTTTGTCGCAGCGTATCTTTTATTGTCTGATAGCTGCTGCCCTCTTCTTTTAATCGTCGGCGTAAATTACGCGAGCTCATATTAAAATAACTCGCGACCTGCTCAATCAAGGGCATGTTATCGGTATGTTGCTCACCCATATAGTTCATCACCTGAGTAGTGAAGGTACTATGAAACATGGGCTTGCTGAGCAAATCGGCTGGGGAGTTTTTAAGGAACTGTTTTAATTCGCGTTCTTTTTGTTTGATCGGTAGGGATAACGCATTGCGATCGAAGACGATGCTATTTTCGTTTTTATTAAATCGACAATGGCACGGTAGCAATAAACTGTATTCTTTCACGTGGCCAGGGGCCGGATATTTAAAGTTGGCGTATTTCAGCGGTACTTTCTGCCCCACCAGCCAGATGGAAAAACGATGCCAAATTAATAAAAAAAACTCAATTAGAAAGTGGTCTGGATCTAGGGATTCATCTTTCAGTTGCAGGGTTAATACCGCTTCGCTATCTATTCCACTATCTGACTCACTGCCTTCGATAAAAGACAGACTAATGTCATTGCGAATGGTTTGATAGAAGTGCGTGCCTTGAATCAGTGCTTCTCGCAGCGTCTGACACTGAATCGCTTGCCGCGCCATTATGCCGAATACACCTTGCTTACAACGCTGCTGAGTAAACCCCATAAACTCATCGTCCATCACCTGCCATACCGAACGGATCAGATTGGTCGCTTTTTCCGGGGACTGACGCTCGGTGCTGACTTCTGGTAAACCCGCTGCCTGTAATAATTCTTCCGTATTGTAATTCAAACGTTTCGCACCACGAATGATTACGTTTTGGTAATAAGGCGAGATGGTCTGTGTTTTTCTGTGCATACCGGCAGTCGCTATAACTCAGGCTAAAGAATGAATATGTCCGATTAAGTTATTTATTCTGCTCAATACTGAGGGATTTGCCAATCATTTTATTCACGATGTCCGTTTTGGGTAATAAGTTAGCCCTTTATGACATTGCTTGCCTAGGCTATTTTCGCCACTA
>MAAB01030248.1_pt1 | contig 10379 bp, 7 predicted proteins | sample 1115991 | NCBI WGS metagenome assembly MAAB01 (sample SAMN04961124, study PRJNA320927) | seawater metagenome | isolation source: sample BD02T18 sea water enriched with oil for 18 days | place: USA:Gulf of Mexico | collected 2013-07-27 | reverse complement strand
GCTTAAAAAGTGCCTCAACCACTTCGGTAGAAAAACCACCTAAACTGCCATCAGCTTTTTTTATTTGATAAGGTTCTAAATATTCGGTAACGACTTTTATTTCAACGCATTGAACACTGAAAGTAAATGCGAGCAACAGCAAGGCACTAGGTAAAGACAACAGATGTTTATTTATGATAGGTCTCATTCAATACTAATTAATAATGACTATTTTTGGTGATTAACATGTATAACTTAATAATAGCATAACAAGCGCTTTTTATGTGCATCTGCTCTTTATTGAACGTTGTTTTCAATCGAAAAAAAAGCAGCCGAAGCTGCTTTATTTCAACAAAGGTAAATGATTAAGCTAAGACAAAATCTAATATACCTAATGCTGCTTTTCTGCCTTGGTCTACTGCAGTAACCACAAGATCAGAGCCCAAGACCATATCTCCACCAGCGAAGATATTTTCTTTACTGGTTTGCAGGGCAAAATCGCTGTTGTCAACGGCAATAACCCGACCGCGTGAGTCTAGTTCAACGCCGGCGTCTTTCATCCATTGTGGTGGGCTAGGTAGGAAACCAAAAGCAATAACAACGGCATCAGCTTCCATAATGAACTCACTACCTTCAATCGGCTCCGGGCTACGGCGACCATTACTATCCGGTTGACCCAGCTGAGTTTTCACAAACTTAACACCACAAGCATTGCCACTTTCATCGGTGGCAATATCAAGAGGTTGAAGGTTAAATTGAAAGTTAACCCCTTCTTCTTTGGCATTTTGTACTTCACGTGGTGAGCCTGGCATGTTGGCTTCATCTCGACGATAGGCACAAGTAACTTCTGTAGCGTCTTGTCGAATAGAGGTGCGTACACAATCCATCGCAGTATCACCACCACCTAAGACAATCACTTTCTTCTTGTTAAAACTAACAAAAGGTTTAGCATTTTCTGTGATCTTCATTAAGTTTTGCGTATTACCAATTAAGAAGTCTAATGCGTTATAGACACCTGAGGCTCCTTCATGCTCAAAACCGCCAGTCATATCTGTGTAGGTACCTAATGCTAAGAAAACAGCATCGTATTCGTTGCTCAGTTCATCAAAACTGACATCAACACCAACGTTAGTATTTAAACGAAATTCAATGCCCATGCCTTCAAATATTTCTCGACGCGTTTGAATGACGTCTTTTTCGAGTTTAAATGACGGGATACCAAAGGTGAGTAAACCACCAATTTGAGCATGTTTGTCAAAAACGACGGCTTCAACGCCGTGGCGAGTTAATACATCAGCACAAGATAAACCTGCAGGACCAGCACCGATCACCGCGACACGTTTACCCGTTTTCACTACACCAGATAAGTCGGGTTTCCAACCTTGGGCAAAAGCGGTATCGGTAATGTATTTTTCAATATTTCCTATGGTGACTGCGCCAAAGTCTTCATTAAGGGTACATGCAGACTCACAGAGTCTATCTTGAGGGCAAACACGTCCACACATTTCAGGTAAGCTATTGGTTTGATGACATAAATCAGCAGCTTCAAAGATTTTTCCTTCGGTTACTAATTCTAACCACTGGGGGATATAATTATGAACAGGGCATTTCCATTCGCAATAAGGATTACCACAATCTAAGCAACGGTCTGCTTGCCCTTCACTTTGAACACTACTTAACGGGTTATATATTTCAACAAAATTTATTGTACGTTCATCGATCGGTTTTTTCGGTGGATCAATACGGTTAACGTCAATAAATTGATAAACATTTTTACTCATAATACTTCTTCCTCAATTCGCGTTTTTAGACACTATTGCGCTTGAACGCGAAGTTCAGCAGATGAACGACTACGATGACCTAATAAGGTTTTAACATCTGTGGCAGTGGGTTTTACTAACTTGAAAAGTGGTGCATAAACGTCAAAATTATTTAAAATTTCTTGTGCACGTAAGCTGCCCGTTTCTTCAAAATGTTGGCTAATAATGCCTCGTAAATGTTCTTGATGAATGGTCAAACCTTCAATAGGTAGACTTTCAATAGATTCATTATTCATACGAATGTCTAAATCATTGGCTTCATCCAATACATAAGCAAAACCACCTGTCATACCTGCACCGAAGTTAATGCCTACTTGTCCAAGTACGGTTACTATGCCACCGGTCATATATTCACAAGTATGATCCCCGGTACCTTCGATAACGGCTTGGCAACCTGAGTTTCTTACGGCGAAGCGCTCACCAGCTCGGCCACAAGCATATAAATGTCCACCGGTTGCACCATATAAACAGGTATTGCCCATGATCATGGTTTCGTGGCTTAAATAGTCTACGCCTTTAGGTGGTTTAACGGTTAACTTACCACCTGCCATGCCTTTACCTACATAATCATTGGCATCACCGGTTAATGTCATTTCTAAACCACCAGCATTCCAAACCCCAAAACTCTGACCTGCGGTGCCCGTTAAGTAGATCTTAATAGGTGTTGCAGCCATACCTTGATCACCGTGTTGACGTGCTATTTCACCAGAAAGAGCAGCGCCTACCGAGCGGTCAGTATTTTGAATAGCAAAACGATAAGTACCACCCGCGCTATGAGCAACCGCATCAGCAATGGCCTTAACCATCTGTTGATTAAGTTGCCCTTCATCAAACGGGTTATTTTCAGTGGTTTTATACAAGGCTGTGTCGTCACCAGCGACCACAGGGGCAATAATCGGTGTTAAGTCTAATTTTTGCTGCTTAGCACTGATCCCCGATAGTGGTGTTAGTAAGTCGGTACGGCCAATAACGTCTGTTAAACTGGCAACACCTAGCTTGGCTAAAATCTCACGTACGTCATGGGCAATAAACTTAAAATAGTTCATTACTTGATCGGGCAAGCCTTTAAAAAATTGCTCACGTAGTACTTCATCTTGTGTAGCGACACCTGTAGCACAGTTATTTAAATGACAGATACGTAAAAATTTACAGCCTAGTGTCACCATAGGAGCGGTACCAAAACCAAAACTTTCCGCGCCTAAAATCGCCGCTTTAACGATGTCCAGACCGGTTTTTAAACCGCCATCAACCTGCAGGCGTACTTTATGGCGCAGGCCATTTTCAACCAGTGATTGGTGTGCTTCTGCCAAACCTAGTTCCCAAGGACAGCCTGCATATTTCACTGAGGTTAATGGACTTGCTGCGGTACCACCATCGTAACCTGAGATAGTTATGAAATCGGCATAAGCTTTAGCCACACCAGAGGCGATAGTACCAACACCGGGCCCAGAGACGAGTTTTACTGACACAACGGCTTTAGGATTGACTTGTTTTAAGTCAAAAATAAGCTGAGCTAAATCCTCAATAGAATATATATCATGGTGAGGTGGCGGCGAAATAAGGGTAACGCCGGGCACCGAAAAACGAAGTTTAGCAATTAATGGCGAAACTTTATCACCAGGAAGCTGACCACCTTCACCGGGTTTAGCACCTTGAGCCACTTTAATTTGTAAAACATCGGCATTCACTAAATAATGGGGTGTAACGCCAAACCGACCTGAAGCAATTTGTTTAATACGTGAATTTTTTACCGTGCCAAAACGACGTTCGTCTTCACCACCTTCGCCAGAGTTTGAATAACCACCTAAGCGGTTCATCGCAATAGCTAAGGCTTCATGGGCTTCTGGACTAAGTGCGCCGATAGACATAGCAGCACTGTCAAAACGTTTAAATAAATCAGCTTCGGCTTCAACCTTACTAATATCAATACCTTGAATATTTTCTTTAAAGCCTAGTAAATCACGTAAAGCTGCGGCTGGACGATTATTGACTTCGTCGGCAAATTTACGATATTTACTGTATTCGCCACTTTTAACGGCATCTTGTAAATAGTTAACTACATCAGGGTTGTAAGCATGGTATTCACCACCATGCACATATTTAAGTAGTCCACCATGACTCATCTTTTGATGAGCCAAAAAGGCTTTTCGTGCAAGATTTATATTGTCTTGTTCAATATCTTCAAAATCAGCACCTTGAATACGGCTTGGCAATTCAGGGAAACAAAGTTGCATGATGTTTTGGTTTAAACCAATCACTTCAAATAAACCCGCACAGCGATAACTGGCAATCGTTGAAATGCCCATTTTAGAGAGTATTTTTAACAGGCCTTTATTGATACCATCGCGGTAGTTCATCACAGCTTGGCGAGCGGTTAAATCTATTTGACCTTGCTCAACCAATTGTTCGATAGTCTCAAAAGCTAAATATGGATAAACAGCCGTTGCGCCTAGGCCTAGTAATACTGCAAATTGGTGTGAGTCACGAGCAGATGCCGTTTCAACGATGATATTTGAGTCGCAACGTAGTTGTTCGTCAACTAAACGTTTTTGTACAGCACCTACCGCCATTGCCGCAGGGATAGGTATCATGCCTTGTTCAATATTACGGTCTGACAATATTAAAATAACGGTGTTTTTATCTCGAACTAAGAGAGTGGCTTCATCGCATAATCGCTTGATGGCTACTTCTAAACCTTCATCGGGCTGATAGTTTAACGCTAAAGTCTCAGTGCGATAATGTTCAGGATCAAGTTCTCTTAATTGCTGTAATCCGGTATACATTAATATCGGCGTGGCAAATAGAATACGGTCTGCATGGCCGGTTGTTTCGTTGAAAACATTATGCTCACGGCCAACACATGTGCCTAATGACATTACATAACGCTCACGTAAGGGATCAATCGGTGGATTGGTTACTTGGGCAAATTGTTGACGGAAATAATCAAATAGCGTCCGTGGCTGACTAGACAGTACCGCCATCGGAGTATCATCTCCCATAGAGCCCGTTGCTTCTTGACCATTTTCCGCTAAAGTTCTTATAACTTGCTGAATTTCTTCATAACTGTAATTAAACATTTTATGGTATTGCGCGATGGTTTGATCATCAAATACCCGTTTACCAATTAATTTGGCGTCTAATTTATGAAACGGTACTAAGCGACGAATATTATTATCTAACCATTCACGATAGGGATGACGGACTTTTAAATCATCGTCAATATTTTTAGAGGTAAATATTTTTCCCGTGTAGGTATCAATGGCGAGCATTTCACCTGGCCCAACACGACCTTTTTCAATAACTTCATCTTCACCGTAATCCCAAATACCGACTTCCGACGCAAGCGTGATAAAACCATCACGGGTGATTACATAACGTGCAGGACGCAAGCCGTTACGATCAAGATTACAAGCAACATGACGGCCATTGGTGACAACAACACCTGCTGGACCATCCCATGGCTCCATATGCATAGAGTTAAATTCATAGAAGGCCTTTAAGTCATCATCCATTAATGGACTGTTTTGCCATGCAGGTGGCATTAATAGGCGCATGCCACGATACAGGTCCATGCCGCCCGCGAGAAATAATTCCAGCATATTATCTAAAGACGATGAGTCAGAGCCGCTCTCATTAACAAAAGGAGCCGCATCTTGTAAATCAGGTAATAAAGGCGTGCGAAAACGGTAGCTACGAGCGCGTGTCCACTGGCGATTACCCTTAATGGTATTGATTTCGCCGTTGTGTGCTAAATAACGGAATGGTTGTGCTAAATGCCATTGCGGTGAGGTATTTGTTGAAAAACGTTGGTGAAAAACACAAATAGCGGTTTGCATACGTATATCAGCCAAATCTAAATAAAAATTCGGCAAATCTACTGGCATCATTAAGCCTTTGTAAATAGTAACCAAGCACGAAAGGCTGGCAACATAAAAACGTTCATCTTCAATACGCTTTTCTGCGCGACGTCGAGCCATATATAAGCGACGTTCTAAATCTTTATTTCTCCAACCTGGAGGTGCATCGACAAACACTTGTTCAATGGTGGGTAAATTACTTGCTGCAATTTCACCTAAGGTTGAGATATCTGTCGGCACTACCCGCCAACCCACTATTGTCAGTGTTTCATTGGTCAGTTCTTCTTCAAGAATTTTTTTATTTTGTGCTGCCTGAATAGGATCAGGATTTAAGAAGACCATGCCGACGGCGTATTTTTTCCCTAACTGCCAATTATTTTCTTCAGCTACAGAGCGAAAAAATGTGTCAGGCTTTTGAATTAATAAACCACAACCATCACCCGTCTTACCATCGGCAGCGATACCACCACGATGTTGCATGCGAGCTAGGGCTTGAATAGCTGTTTTGATGAGCTTATGACTCGTTTCGCCCTGTTGGTGAGCGATTAAACCAAATCCACAATTGTCTTTTTGAACCTTGTGATCATAAAGCTGCATGTATTTTCTCCTAATAAAAAAATTCGACTTGGTCATGATTTTGTCTGGGAAGAATAAAATTATGTAAATAATGCATAATTACTCTGTTTTTTCGCCAAGTGGAACCCCTAACATTAAACATTTCTTTGGCAAAGGTCAATAAAAATAGAGTTTTTGCTCGTAACTTTATTACATTTTTTGATGTTATTGTTTTTGTTGGTTTTTATTTGCTTGTGAGGGTTTTGTGCAAAAGATTAATTAGTGATAATTTCATTATATGTACGAAAGCTATTGAAAAAACAGTAAAACTGAAAGTTTACTACATGATTATTGGTAAGTTTGTAGATATTAATTGGAAGTAATGTATTCACACATTATTCAATATTGTATATACAAGAATCAATAATGCGTGAATATCAAGGGGGAATAAATATACGCTTTTGTGCATCGACGTGAAAGGAATCACTAATGCCGAGAAGGCATGGATGTCTAAGAACGGCCATGCACCCGCGATATACCGTACTTCCTCGGCTCTGGCATCCTGCTTCGCTCTACCTCCTGCATCCTTGCAGTCGTGTACATATACGCTTTTGTGCATCCATGCACCCGCGATATACCGTACTTCCTGTACATAAAAAAGCCAGCTTGGAAGCTGGCTAGTAATGAAGGTATTGAAGTTTACGGCTGATAGCCGCCAGAAATCCCTTTGGTGGTGATACTAACAGCATCATGAGCATGTAATGATTCTAAATGATTGACCTTTAGCCAAAAATCATCAAAGTTTTCTGTTTGATTTATGCCGTGTTGTAGGCGACGAGCAGCGTCTTCACAAAACATTAAATTTTGTCCGTTTAGACGGGCAAATTCTTGTTCATCGGCTCTTTTAACGGCAGCTTGTACAGGCGTTTGTAAAGCATCTTCAATTAAATCAATTATATCTGTAATAGGAAACTCAGTATTTGCAGCATTGAGCTTTACTTTAATTTCAGCAACTGAACGTTGGCTATGTGGTGTTGCAACTATACCTTCTGTAGTGCCAAGCCATTGATGAATAACCTCTAAATCAACGGGTTCATCATCACTAAAAGATTCTTTAAATGACTTTTGAATTAATTGTCTTGCCAATGCAGCTGAGCATGGACAAGTTGACGAATAACGAACATCTACTGAAAGTTCTACGGTTAATTTACCTTGGCTTAATAAACCAGCAACAGTGATGGGGTAGGCTTTCCAACCTTGTTTGCCACTGATTAGGGATTTTCTGCGTAAATGATAATCAAAGTTGAAAACAACTTTAGCATTATCACTAAGTTCTTGATGACTACTGATAAAGCCGCCTAATAAACTGATCAGGCTCTGGTAGTTCAATTCATTTGTATTGGATAATTCATCAAGCAGAAGATAAAGACGAGACATATGAATGCCTTTTGCTTGAGGATCATTTAGGTTAACAAAAGCATCGATAAAAGCAGAAACCATGCGGGGTGATTCGCCCTTTGAAGCTAGCATTATGGGCATTTCTATATTGCTCATACCAACCCAGTCTAAGGTACCTTCCGTTTGTGCGGTGGTATGGTTGGCAATATCAGGCATTGTTGTTGACATGGTTTCTCCGAAGTGTGTCGAGCTATGTAAAGGGCTAGGTCTTTCCTAACTTCAGTCATAACAAAATTGTTTTCTCGCCCAAGCGTTTATTTCTACTGAAATAGAACCCCGTGGGCTGATTTGGCTATATATTCTATCTTAAAAGTTCAAAAAAATAGACTTTTATTTAGGCTCATCTAGTGAAAGCAGATATGGAACCAGAAAAGGGCGCCATTTTGAATGAAAATACTAGCAAAAGCAATCTATGCTTTGTTTGGGGATTGTTTAGTGAATAGATAAAATATTCGCAGCAAGGGTGATAATTTTAAGTATATTGCTACAATGAATAATACATAGCAGTGATAGGTTGTATTTGTGAATTATATTGATCAGTTAGATACGTATTTACTTGAAGATTACTTTACTAACTTGGGGAAAGCTATTGTTGAACAGATGTTAGATTTATACATTAAGCAATCAGCAATATATTTGAATGAGATTAATCAAACCATTGAAGACGAATCTCAATCGAGCTGGGAAGGAAAATGTCATAAAATGAAAGGGGCTGCAGGTAGTATTGGTTTGGTAAAAGTACATGCTAAATTAGTGGCTATAGAAAAATCAACAGATAATTGGGAAGTGAACAAACGTTATTTTGATGAATTATGTAATATTAACCAAATTTCGATTGAAAGTTTTTCTCAGTGGTTATTGGAAAAGTAACTTAAAAAAAGCAATAAAAAAGGCTAGCAAAGCTAGCCCTTTTTAGTACCAATATTGGTTAATCAACACTACCGACAAATCGATAGCCTTCGCCATGAATGGTATTAATCAACTCTTCAGTATCGTCAATCGACTCAAAATGTTTACGCAAACGTCGAATGGTAACATCAACAGTGCGATCATTGGAGCGTAAATCACGACCAGTCATTTCTTTGATTAACTGTTGGCGGGTCACTATTTGCCCTGTATTTTCAATCAGCAAACGCAGTGCGCGATATTCACCACGTGGGATAGAAACAACATCGCCCATAGGGGAAGTCATTTTTCGAGAGTTACCATCTAATGTCCATTGATTGAACTTGATAATAGCGTTGTCAGTTTCTTTTTTACCCTGAGAAATACGGTTTAAAATATTTCGAGCACGAATGGTGAGCTCACGTGGATTAAAAGGTTTGGTTAAATAGTCGTCTGCACCTATTTCCAAGCCGAGTATTTTATCAATATCACTGTCTCTGCCGGTTAAAAATATCAGGCCTAGGTCGACATTGGTAGTCAGTTCTCTTGCTAATAACAAGCCATTTTTACCTGGAAGGTTAATATCCATGATCACTAAATTAATGGAATTTTGCTGGAGTTTTCTCTCCATCGCTTCACCATTTACAGCTTCTGAAACGATATAGTCTTCAGCTTCAAACAAATTGCGCAGGTTGAAACGGGTGACATCTTCATCTTCTACAATAAGTATATGGGGTTTTTGCATACTTAAATTTCCATTTTAATGCTTTGTTTTAATAATAGTGCAATTCAGTACATTTATTAGGGCGAAATGTTATCTACTGAGGGTAAGCTTTACTTAAACCGCACTGTATAACATATAGCCTAACGTAAAAAGTTCATTGTTGCTATGCCAATTTAACACAAATTTAACGATACATTAAAGCTTGTGTTTTTTAAGGATAAGTACATTAACATTTGATTGTATTAATTAAAGTAATTGTTCACTTATAGGAAAGGAGATTTCAAATTTAGCGCCTTTGTCCAAATCGTTGTCTAAACGGATATTCCCACCAAGTGCTTGGGTAACCAAATTGTAAACTAAATGTAACCCTAAACCACTGCCACCTTCGCCTCGCTTTGTAGTGATGAAAGGTTCAAATATTTTGTCTTTAATCGCGGGGGATATCCCCATGCCATCATCTTGGTAGCTGATATAAAATAGCTCTCCTTGTTTAGTCGCCGTTACCTGAATTGAGCCATGATCTCTTTTATCAAAGCCATGCGCTATAGAATTTAAGATAAGGTTGATGATAATTTGATTTATGGGCCCAGGTTTACTTACGATAAACATGTCACTAGGACAATCGAGCGCTATTGTATACGGTGAATTTTGCATTTTAGGGGCTAAAGTTAATAATATTTCATCAAACAATTCTGCAAAATTAAATTGCCTAAACTCTTCACTGGATTGATCTACCGCAACTTTTTTAAAGCTGGAAATTAATTCTGCGGCACGCTTTAAGTTACGATAAATTATGCCGACGTTTTCTTCGCCTTCATATAAAAACTTTTTAAGTTGACTTGATTTTAGTGACTTATCATCAAAAGAGGCTTTTATTTCAAGCAATCGGTCAGACAGTAAAGTTGAAGCAGTAACACCTAGCCCTATTGGCGTATTCACTTCGTGCGCAACCCCTGCAACCATATCGCCTAATGAAGCCATTTTTCACTCTCAACTAGATGATCTTGATATTGGTGTAATTTTTCGAGAGTAGATAATAACTCTTGATTTGATTCTTTAAGCGCATCAGATCTTTTAGCGACCTTATTTTCTAATTCAATA
>MAAB01007913.1_pt1 | contig 10385 bp, 8 predicted proteins | sample 1115991 | NCBI WGS metagenome assembly MAAB01 (sample SAMN04961124, study PRJNA320927) | seawater metagenome | isolation source: sample BD02T18 sea water enriched with oil for 18 days | place: USA:Gulf of Mexico | collected 2013-07-27 | reverse complement strand
ACTTTTTCGAAACGATTCGATCATGTGATTGAAACCATGGACTTCTTAAAATCAGAAAATGTACGCCTTGCCTGTGTCACCAATGGCCGTGACTTTTTTCAACGTAATAAGATAGAGGCGTTAGGACTCGCTCAGTATTTTGATGTCATTGTTACATCAGGAGAGCTAGGTGTTAAAAAGCCTAATTTTTTGATATTTAATGCCGCATTAGATCAATTAGGTGCAAAATCAAAAGAATGTATTTTCATTGGCGATAGCTTAAAGGCCGATATGCAGCCTGCCAAACAACTGGGTATGAAAACGGTTTGGGTAAGTAGGGTCAACCCAATAAAAAGCAAACCTGATTATGTGGATGCTAAACTTGAATCCTACTCTCAGTTCGTGGATATTTGGCAACAGTTAGCTTAGCTAAATCGTTTTGTTACTCTTAAATAGGCGCTCAGATGAAAATCATTAGAAGCAAAACATTCAAAGCCGATCGTGCTTGGGGTGCAAAAGACATTGCCAATATGAATGGTATCACCACGCGATTGCATTGGACAGACCAGCCTTATAAGTGGCATATCAATGATGGCGAAGAAGTTTTTGTGGTCTTAGATGGTCTAGTCAAGATGCTGTATAAAGAAGAGGGTTGTCGAAACAACCATAAGTTGACATAAAACAATCATAAGTTGACATTTTGACAGACATAAGCTGACATCGGCCATATTCTGTAATTTAATTACTTATTAATACTAGTTCAATAAGTAGTATTGCAGTATCCATCTTTGAGTTTTATATGAAGTGGGGCTCTGAATTTCATTATGATCCAATAACCTCCCCTGTATTCGTGTTTAACTTAAAGTGACCAAAAATTACTCTTTTCGCTTCTATCGTCAATAAAGAAAATTCAAATATCAAATTCAGTTTTAAATTATGAATTATTAGGTTTTAACGTTAATGAGTGGCAAGTAAAGCCTGAGAGGTCCATATCACCTTACTAAAAATCATAATTCGTCAATTTTTTGTAACATAATGTTTTTATTAATAAATAGTATAAATATATATTTATCAAAACGTTATTTTAAATAGTGTCTATAGAGCAGATAGGATTTTTTAATGCACTCACAAAAATGAATTGTCTATCAATTATATTCGTTTATAAAAACACTTAATTGAAATAAACTATTTTTCTAGTTGACATACTATTTGTCAGGGATAGAAAAAAATAGGGACATTTATTATCTGCAAACTTCCACTCTTCTTTTCAATGGCGCTTTTTTTAACGGCTTGCGGAGGGGGCTCTTCTGAGTCTAGTTCTTCAACGAGCTCTACTACTGAAGCTGAGACTTCTAGTAAAACCTATTATGCCGTTGATGGTCGTTTAGGCTTTGCCGACGGTTATGCCGACATGAACACTAATGGCGTCGCAGACTCTGGTGAATATGTTGGTACTACTCAAGAAGATGGGTCTTTAGTGCTTGATTCTTCGTACAGTACTTATCCTATTATTTTTAAGGCGATCGCCGGGGTAACTAAAGATGCTGACTACGAAGGAACTATCACTGAATCATATGAGATGGTTGCTCCAGCAGGTCAAACTGTTATTACGCCTTTTACAACATTGGCACATCTAAATAATATGACAATGGAAGATGTATTAGCTCAAGTTGACCCTGATGGTACTTTAGGGCTTGATCTAGAAACTATTTCTGGGGATTACACTTTAGTTGATAGTGACTTGGGTGTTACAACTCAGGCCTTGGCAAGAAGTCTTGCAAAAGCTCTGACTGAAGAGCTTGCTGACAATTCTGAAACTACTCTTGATTCATATGTTGAATCAATTGTTGAAACCCTTGAAACTCAGGTTTCAGCTTCTTCTGATATTGCATCTGACTTAGCTACAATGGTAATTACCGTTGAATCTAATAACGGTGTAATGACTCCTGCAGTCACAACTACTACAGCATTGGAATCTGCAAATGATTCTAATTCTGAAGAAGAAGAGGACAACAGTAACTCAGGTGGTGGCGTAATTGTCATTCCTACTACTCCTTCTGAAGACGACGACGAAGAATCTGAAACTCCGGTTGAAGATGAAGTTGTTGAAGAAGAAACTGAAACTCCTGTAGAGGAAGAAGAGGAAGTTGTTGAAGAAGAAGTTGAAGAAGAAGTTGAAGATGAAGAAGAAAGTGAAACTTCAATTGGTTCTTGTCTGTTAGATTATGGTTACACAAAAGAAATTACTTTTGCGGAATCGTTATTCGATGCAAACAAAGCTAAAGCGAACCTTTTAGGTTCTGAAACATTTACTATCAACACTGAAAGTGATGGTGGTGTAGATATCAAAATGAACACTTCAGAATACGTAGTAACCTGTATTGTTAATAAAACAACAGGTGAAGAATATGCTGGGGATGCTCGTTATTCTTGGTATGTATTCGAACATCTTCAAGGAATTGCTTACGGCGATGAACTTGAAATCCACTATAACCTTGATGCTGATGATGTAGGAACATCTCATATATCTACTGCTGGAAACACGGATGTGCTATTCTCAGTACATACATTTGATGGAATACTTCACAATGGAGAGACTGTAGTAATTTTTGAAAGAGAAAAAGAAGACAATTCTCGGGATACTCAATTCTATGTTAAATTACCAATTGTTGAAAATGATACTGAAAAATCAATTCTAAAACAAATAGATTACCAAAGATTGGATGATGGTAATTTAGATACGGGAACTCTGGTCTGTAAATTGGTTACTGGCAATGAATATCTTGCAACTTCAACAATATTAAGCTATAATACTATTGACAATATGGTCAATACATTCCATCCTAATCAAGGGCTAGACTCAAATGGCTATTTAGCTTGTGCTGGTTTGTATGATAGTATTGGTGGTAACTTTGAAATTGAATTTTCATTTACTTTTGAAATAAATGGCTTAGATCAAACTGTAAGTGTTGTTTTATCTCAAGATAATGAGCGCAAGACTGCAAATACTTGCCTAATTGAAGCAGATGAATCAATGGCGTTAGGGGCACCTAGGGATTACTCTGACAGTCTATTAGGATTTAATAGTTCTAATAGTGCTTGCAGTAGTGATTAAAAACATCTCTTGTCTATGAATTCAAAAATTCGTTTCAACCAAAATTTCCAGCAACAAAAATCCTCCTTATAGATACTTCTAACTTTCAGTTAACCTAGACTAAAAAATAACGCTCAAAGCTATAAAGTTTTCTTGCTATGTATCACTATGATATATATCACAGTGATACCATGAAGATTCCTAAACACTTCTCTCATATACAGTTAAGCCTCCTTTCTTTACTTAAAACTTGGATTCAACTCCGAAGTGCATCATCTAACAAGGTAGGAATCAGGGTCAGCTGAAGGTAAGCTCACCTCTTTTTTCTCCAGCAAGAGATGACAAAAATGAGACGTAACTACCAACAGCTGACTTACGCGCAAAGATGCCAAATTGACGTGCTAAAGAAAAGGGTTAGTCAGCGAAAAATAGCAGAAATGATTGGCGTGAATCAATCTACGATCAGTCGAGAGTTCACCAGAAATACAGGTCAAAGGGGCTACCGACATAATCAAGCGCAACAGAAAGCCAGACAACGCCGTCAAAAGACGATCAAGCCGCATAAGATGACATCGAGTTTAATGGCACTCATTGACTCCAAATTGCGTAAAGAATGGAGTCCAGAGCAGATATCAGGCAGATTTTTAGATGAAAAGGGATTACTGATTAGCCATGAGACGATCTATCAATATGTTTGGGCGGACAAACAAGCCGGTGGCGATCTTTACAAACATCTTCGCCGTCAAGGTAAAAAGTACGATAAACGCCGTAACGGAAAATCCACCCGAGGGCAGATAAAGAACCGTGTGAGCATTGATGAGCGCCCTAAAATTGTCGATGACAGATCTCGCATCGGTGATTGGGAAATCGACACCATGATAGGTAAAGGACATAGCGGTGCCGTGGTAACCGTGGTTGAACGAAGCACCCTCTTCACAGTATCAAAAGAAGTAAACAGTAAACGAGCCGAGGACGTCACTCAAGCCACGATAGCGCTACTGAAACCGTATGAAGCGGTTGTACATACGATCACCGCTGACAATGGAAAAGAGTTTTCATATCATGAAAAAATCAGTGAGGCGCTAACAGCAGACGTCTATTTTGCCCACCCTTACAGTTCTTGGGAACGAGGTTTGAATGAAAATACCAACGGTTTATTAAGGCAATACCTTCCAAAAGCAACGGACTTTAAAAAGGTGACCTCAAATCAAGTACAAGAGGCGGTTAACAGACTAAACTCTCGACCGAGAAAAAAATTGGGGTTTAAAACCCCAGAAGAATTAATGAATGCACATATGGCTGTATTAGCCGCTTAGATATTGATGCACTTCAAGGTTGAATCCGCGAAATTATATAAAGGGAATATTTTTAAAAGTATACGTACGCTTTTATCTATTAGCGTACTTACTTTTAATGCATAAAACCTTGATTTTATAACGTTTTTAAATATAGTGGTTTTAAATGCATACGCTTTATGGTGTTATTTTAGATAAAGCGTATGGAATTCTCAGGGTTTTACACTTCAACGTCTTAGCAATACTTTGATGGCCTTCAAATTCACCACCATTATCAAATGTGATGGTTTTACAAACGTGTTTAAAAGGCTTTAACAGTTTTTTAATGGCTTTAGAGACCAACTTTTTGGTCTTGTTTTTAACTCGACAGGTCAATAAGAGCTTTGATACTCGCTCCGTTAACGTCACTAAGTAACCATATTGTCCATAAACTGTATCGCCTTCCCAATGACCTATTTCTTGTTTGTCATCAACCTGCTTAGGGCGCTGATCTATATCGACCCGATTAGGGATTAAGTGAGCGCCTGCCATCACGTCTTTACGTGGTTTATAGGGTCTACCTTGTCTTGCCAGTTTATGACGTCATTCTTGTTCAAACACAATGCGGTAAACCGTATTACAGCAGATTTTTAGAGCTGGCATTTCTTTCGTTAACCGTCCTGCAATCTGTTCTGGGGTGAAGCTCAATTTGATAAGATTTTCTATTTTATCAATCAGATCCTGATGTCGTTTTGTAAACTTGTGAGCCTGACTTCAAATCATAAAGGTATGAGTGTGAGCCTCCTCGGCACAATATTTTCTATTGGGGCACCGCTTAAGTTAACGAGCAATCGTTTTATTACCTCGTTTCATCTTGATTGCGATGGCTCTTGCTGAAAAACCGAGTTCATTTAGCCCTTCAATCTGGTATCGTTCTTTGAGCGCCAGTTGCTTATTTTGGTTGTTCATTTTTTGATGACCTTGGTGGATTGTGTGAGAACTCGAAGCCTATAGGCAACTGACTCTCTTATCTATACCAAGTGTGTCGGTTATTACTGCAATCTAAGTAGTTATTCTAATACTGAAGAGTTTTTTTCGACTGAAATTGATTGTTGAGATGATTGATACGCTCATTGAAGAGTTAGGTTATGGTAAAAGAGTTGGTAACTTAATTGATTTAAGCTCAGAATTTGAAAAAAGTTTCATGAAAATGGAATTTAATTTGTATAAAAAATGATAAAAATTAAATTTAATTATATAGTATTCAAAATAGATACTATAAATTTTTATGGTATCTGTTTTGAATACTATAATAAAATAAAATCGATATAACTAATCAAAATCCACCCTTGACAAAAATCACTTATTATACCAAGCCTAATATATGGTTTTATAAAAAGTGGTGAAAATATGATTCGTAAACGCATTATTGGTAAATCAGCCATTAATAATATTTATCGTTTTCCGAGTCAAAAAACTGGTGAGACGATCCTTACTGAATCGACATTGGAGTTCAACGCGTGCTTCCATTTTGAGTACGCCCCCCAAGTTATTTACTTCGAATCTCAACCGTTAGGGTTTGAATATGAGTTGGAAAATAAAATTCATAGCTATACAGCCGATTTTGCTACTATTGACCGCCAGGGTATACGCTGTTTATACGAAATAAAATCTCAAAAAATTGCTATTAAAGATTCATTTATATATGAATTTAAAGCTAAACAAAAAGCATCTTTAGAACTTGGTTTTGAGCTTTATGTAATTGATGAAAGTCAAATATGCATCAAGCCTCTCATAGATAACCTTAAAATTTTACATCGATATGTAATGCATGAATGCTCAGACGAGCTATTTGAAAAGTTAATAAGCGAAATCATTTCTCTAAAGACACCAACTATCAATGATATAAGCAAGACCATAGGGAACGGGAACACATTAATGTGTGAAATTTGCTCTTTAATCGCAATAGGGAAATTAGGCACTGACTTATACAAACTGATAGATAATCAATCAAAAGTATGGGTGCAGTTATGAATGATTTCGACTTTTTTTTTGAAGGTAAACCTACTGAAATTGAATTTAATCAAAATGAAATAGATCAAATTTACGGTTTAGGTGAAGAGTTTAAAGATATTTCAGTATTCTCAGAGTCGTTACGTGATGAAGCGATTCATCGTTATAATATATTAAATTATCTAATTCAACATGGAGTTCAGACATTTACAGAAAGGCATATTATTCCACACTTACCAATATTAAAAGAAAAATTTGGTGATGATATACCAAACTGGAGAACAATATCTCGATGGTGGAAGTCCTTTAAAGAGAGTGACTCCCAAATTGTTTCTTTGATTTCGACAGCTAAAAATAAAGGCAATAGAAATAAAAGGCTAGAACCTGAAGTTGAGAATTTATTGAATGAAAATTTAAAAATATCTTTAGGTGTGCAGAAGCCATGTTTAGCAGAAGGAATGAGAGGTCTAAGAATTGAAATTAATCGTTTTAATAATTTACATGGAAAAAATTTTGATTATCCTAGTTATGAGATATATCGAAGAAGATATCTTAAAGTAACCCCATATGAAAAAAAGAAATTAACTTGTGGTAAAAGAAAAGCCAATCAAGAGTTTAAAGTCGTTAAAGAGAAAGTAAAAACAACACGGTTATTAGAAAGAGTTGAAGCAGATCATACACCTTTAGATCTATTTGTTGTCGATGATATTTCAAGATTGCCTTTGGGAAGGCCTTACTTAACCTTATTAATAGACTCGCATAGTTTATCAATAACAGGTTTTTATTTAGGTTTTGAACCACCAAGTTTTTTATCTGTCGCTTATGCATTAAAGAATTCAATTCTTAAAAAAGATTATGTGAAAGATAAATTCCAAAGTGTTGTTAATACATGGTCAGCATATGGTATCCCAGAGTTACTTGTTTTTGACAATGGAAAAGAGTTTTGGGATAAAAATTTAACATTGAACTGCCGTGATTTAGGGATGGAAGTTCTAAGTAACCCTGTTAGACACCCTTGGCTAAAAGCGTCTGTGGAGCGATTTTTTGGAACTGTAAATACAAAATTACTTTCTTCAATACCTGGCAAATCTTTTAGTAATATCTTATCGCGTGGGGATTATGACCCTCAAAAAAATGCAGTTATTTCAAAATCAAAAATGATAGAAATAACTCATAAATGGATTATTGATGTTTATCAAGTTTCTCCAAATGCACGAGAAACAAATATTCCTAATCTTACATGGAGAGAATCAATGGAAAGGTTTCCTGTTCGTCAGTTTTTGGGTTCTCTCATGCAATTAGATTTTAAGCTTGGTAAAACAGATACTAAAACTCTTCGTCACGATGGAATAAACATTCTTTATGTTCGTTATCATAGCGAGGAGCTGGCTGCTCTCAGAGCAAGAGACGGAAATGGAAAGGTAAAAATTAAAACACTCCCAGGAAATATAGGATTTATCTTTGTTTTAGACAGTGAAAAAGGTACTTATTTTGTTGTTCCTGCTTTACACCAGAATTACGCACAAGGTTTAACGCTCTGGCAGCATAATTTAAATAGAAGATATGCAAGGGAACATATTAGACAGAACTATGATATCGATGATCTTGTGACTGCTATGTTAGAAATTAAAGAGATTATTGATTCAGAAATACAAATAACTAAGAAAACTAAAACAAAAAAATCATCGTCAACCATCTCTAATCGTGTCAGAGCTGCACGCTATTTAGAAAAAAATGATATTGGATTGCCGAACCAAATTGAAGCAACAGAGGGTGTCAATTCATTAACGGTAGTGAAAGATAGTGACAGGCATGAAAATGAATGGACTTTAAGTTTGGACACATCAGATTGGTCTGTTTCAACTTTGGGTAAAGAAGATGAATAATCAACTTCAAACAAAGTATTCAGAGGTGAGAAATCTTTTTGTGAATACACCGTATTTAGGCTTAATTCTTAACGAAATTGAGAGCTGTCGGCTAGACTCTCTATTAGGCGGTGAACCAGATTGTATGTTAATTACAGGCAGTACAGGTGCAGGGAAGACAAGTTTAATTCAACGCTATTTAGACATCTTCCCTATCGAAGAAAAAGACACTAAAACGGTTGTACCTGTTTTATATACCACACTGCCTGAAAGTGCATCTCCAATTTCGGCTTCTCAACAAATGCTAAAAGATCTTAATGATCCTTTTTATTGCACATCAAACAACGCTGTACTGTTAAGTAATCGCTTGGTTACTTTGCTCAAAAATTGCGAAACAAAATTAATCATTATTGATGAATTTCAGCATATGATTGAGCGCCGCAGTTCTAAAGTTCTCTTTAGAGCTGCGGATTGGCTTAAAACGTTAATTGTTAGATCTAAAGTACCTGTTGTCATGTTTGGTATGCCAAACAGCAAGCATATTCTTGAATCAAACTCTCAACTTGCTAGGCGTTTTCTACAGCAAAGAACATTAAAACCCTTTCGAGTAATTGATGAGAAAGAGAGGCAATTTTATTTACAATTTCTAAATGAAGTGGACAACGCACTACCTTTCGAGAGTCCTAGTCAGCTAGCCTCAAAATCAATCGCTTTACCACTATATGCATTTTGTAAAGGCAACATGGGGCGTTTACGTAAATTGATTAATTTTGCAACTAAAATTGCGCTGATAGAGGGTCATTTCAAAATTGAAGTAACAGATTTTAAGAAGGCTACAGAATCATTATTGAGTGAGAAATTTGATAATCCTTTTATGCTGCCGCTTAACAAAATCACATATCAAGAACCCAAAAACCAAGAGGATTGGGATGATTATTTTGAATATGATCATCCCCCCCAAAATAGTAAAAATAAGGTTAAGTTATTGGGTGATATATTTAACAGTAAATAATTTAGGTGAAGTGCGATGAAAGAAATAGTGTATATCGATATGGATGACGTCTTATGTGATTTTGGTGGTGCGTATCGAAGGGCTAAACAAGAATCGCCCCAAATTATATTTCCGCAATCACAATATGGCTTTTTTACTAAATTATTGCCTTTACCTGGTGCTATAGAATCAGTTAAATCCTTGATTGAATCGGATATATACGACCCTTATATATTGACTGCACCTTCAATTAAAAATCCCTTATGTTATACAGAAAAGCGTATATGGATTGAGCAATATTTTGGAATTGAGTTTGTTAAAAAATTAATTATTTCACCAAATAAAAGCTTATTTCTGGGCCGTTATTTAATCGATGACAACATTGAAGGAAAAGGTCAAGAAGGATTTACAGGGGAAATAATCCATTTTGGAAGCGAGCACTTTCCAGATTGGCCTGCAGTGATGTTGTTCTTGGAATCAAATTAAAGGTCATTTTGAACACTAACGAAAAGTAATTGTTAAACGTTTAAAAGGTTGCTTTTGGAGGAGGTTGAGTTGCTATTAATTAGACCTAAACCACATGTAGATGAATCACTCGAAAGCTATTTTTTACGATTAGCTCAATCAAATGGTTTTGAAAAGTATAAGTCGTTTGTTAGCGCTTTAAACTTTGAACTTTCTAAGCTAAATGGCACGAAATCTCGCTTGTTACCTCATGATCTCCATGCGTTGAACCCTTGTTTTGCACAACATAGTAGTAAAGAGCGACTTAAGTGTTTAAAGCAAATTAGTATGATGACAGCTCAAGATGTTTTACCTGTTTTATCGCTGGCTATTTATAGAGCGAATCAAAAATATTCTTCAGGAGTAGGCTGCGTAATTCAGCAGGGACGGCTATACCCTCGACAATTTCTGCGTCAGTCAAATATAGGTATCTGCCCTGAATGTTTAGGTGAGGCGTCTTATATAAGGCAGATATGGCACTTTGAACCCTACACAGTCTGTCACCTTCATTGTTGTCCTCTTATTCATCAATGTACCTGTGGTGAACGTATCGACTACTTATTCCTCGATTCAATAGATCAATGTCCTGAGTGTGGTATTGCGTATAAGGATATTAAAGTCGTTATCAAAGCTGATGAAGAAGAACTACATATCAGTAAATGGCT
>MAAB01007912.1_pt1 | contig 10386 bp, 8 predicted proteins | sample 1115991 | NCBI WGS metagenome assembly MAAB01 (sample SAMN04961124, study PRJNA320927) | seawater metagenome | isolation source: sample BD02T18 sea water enriched with oil for 18 days | place: USA:Gulf of Mexico | collected 2013-07-27 | reverse complement strand
ACGCCATCGCCTTACCTGAAAAATAAAAACAAGTAGCTTATTGAGCAATAATTGTTGATTTGCTGTTGGGATAGGAATAGGACGCAACACTGGCATCTTATTCATGTTAATAAAAGTATTAAGAGAAGATAACTCTTTCTTTTTACTTTGTAGAATCACCAAAAGCACAAGATAAACAACGAAAAAGACAGTAACAATCGTGCCAAATAAATTTACAAGAAAATCAAACATTCTAAATTCCTTTTCAAGAAGGAGATATATCCATCAATTATTGTTCAATTTACGCACTGTGTAAATAATTAACTACTGATTTAACATGAATTTATAATGACATCACTAGTAAAGCTTGCTTACAAAAGTTTTGCGCTCAAAACTTCCTTTGATTTCTTCTTCGGTATAGTCGATTTATCCAACATTTCGGTCATTAGCATCAATAGCTATTTGGGCTTTCTAGACGCTCTGAAGAAGTAGTTCTGCCTTTATCCTGACAGACAACTAAGCTTGAAGCGGACGGTAGCTATAACGATACTGTAGCTTCTACTTAACGCACCTTGAAGCAGATTCGCGAATTACTATTATCGCCTATTACCCCACTGTTTTCACAAAACGCTACCCTACAGATACGTCTTGGTTTGTTACGTTATGTTACATATGACTATTTTAAACGGTTGACAGCTTAACTTTTATAAATTTGCTAGTTAGCAATGCTTGTGCTAAAACAATGTTTGATCGATTATTTTTTAACCATACAATAATAATAATACCAATAGCATGGGGGAATGAATAATGAATAAATCACGCCTATTTAAAACCACACTAATCGTTACAAGTTGTATTTTTTTCTATACTACACCTGTAAGAGCAAATGACTGCACCGTTGCGGTAGCATCAATAAATCAAATCATTAACAAGGCCAATGTAGCACTCAGCTCAAATAATTTTGACCAAGTCGGTGATATTGCCAACGACTTAAAGAATAATGCTCATTCAATTTTGAAAGCTGCTGATAGTTGTGATTGTGATAGTGCTTATTATACGGCTGAAGTGATATTAGAAAATGCCGAAGCTGTTTATCTAGCAGATGATTTGGAAGAGTCTATAGGTTTCATCAATCTACTTAAAAAAGAAGCAAATTCGGCAATGACGCAGGTGAAAATTTGTGGCTCTTTGGTAACTAAAACACCCTGATTATAGGTTTATTCGGATTAATAGAACTATATAGCGCACTAAACATTCCATACATTGACGTTCTGCAAGATCTGCTTTTGTATCAAAGTGATCCTTAGAGTCGGTAATATTGACTTATTACTTACAGGGCTTTGTGGTAAAAATAAGCATTAGTACCTAACCATTGAACCATGTAAAACAAGTCACCGTTAAGGCTTATTAATGCGCATTTCTAAAGTGAATCGCTTGCTATGTAAGACTTCTGCTATTAGAGCGGTAGTAGTAAATGCTATATTGATAGCGTTAGGAATTTACCGAAATTAACTCGCTTTAAATATTGAAAGTTAAGCGGAAAACATCAAAATAATAGGCACAGTATGCGAACAGCAGCAAAGAGCTGTTAGTTATACTCTTCAAATAGTTACGTAAACTCCGCCACTTGAGTTCAACCCTGCCGATAAAGTGAAGCTTGAGGCTTCATTACTTTTCAGCTTTTATCCATTGCTTTACCGGGTTTAACCACTCGGGTAGTGGCTGATAAAACGCACCGTGCTCCTTGCCTGTACTGATGGCTATTTCTTCAAATTTATTAACCTGCTTACTTCTATTGACTAAATGCTGGCACGAGCCAACACCATCTGATGTTTCATAGATAGAATAAACGTTACCATATACTTGCAAATCGTGATTATTGGTGACAAACCGACCGCAGCCAGCAAGAATGATAATATTCAATTCATTGGAAGCTACTTCGTTTGATACTAATGCGGTAATGGCGCCACCTCGAGAAAATCCAACCAAATAAATATGACGGTACGGTACACCATTTTTAACTAACAACTTAATGTCATGTGCTAATTTTTTAGCAAATGCTCGTGGGTCAGTGTTCTTAGCTCTATGATAAGCAATGAGATTATAGTCTTCATCAGACAAAGATTTCTTAATTAAAGGGAAGTCATACATTCCCCAGCGCGGGCTGATTGGTGTTGGGTTAGTGCCTTCAACAATAAAACCATGAGAATAGAACACATATTTCTCACTGGCCTTTATGGTTGTTGGAAATGTTTCATATAGCTCTCCGGCTATAGCATTATTATTTAGAAAAACAATACATAAAAAGCCCAGTGCCATTAATGTTTTCAGTAATTTAAGCATGATAATCCCTGCCCTTGTATTTAAAGGGTTATAGTAAAGTGAATATTTTAGTGTTGGTTTACAAAGGCTAACTTGGCAACGCTTATTCTGAAGCAGATTTTAGCCACTTTTTAACTTGGGTTAACCACTGCGGCAGGGGCTGATAAAAAGCTCCGTGTTCTTTACCCGTACTGATCGAAGTTTCCTGAAAAGATTTCACTTGTTCATTTCTGTCTTGCAGAAATTGACAAGAGCCAGCAAAATCTGAGGTTTCATAAATTGAGTAAATATTGCCAAAAGCTTGGTATTCATTATGTTGCTCAATAAAGCCTCCACATACTGCAAGTAAAATGGTATTAATTTTATCCATTCTTAGTTTTGTGGTAGCAAGCAAGGTGATTTCACCACCCCGTGAAAACCCTAGCAGCGTTATATTCTCTGGTTTTACACCGGCTTTAATTAACTTTCTCACATCAATTGCAAGTTTTTCGGCAAATTCGTCAGCAACGGTTTTTTCAGGCCGATGATAAGAGATAAGATTGTAGTCTGGATCTGTCAACGCCTTTCTTACCGCAATAAAATCGTATACTCCCCAACGTTCATCTACTGGCATTAGGTTTTCACCCTCAACAATTAAACCATGAGAATAAAAGACATATTTTTCGTCAGCATTAATAATATCAGGAAAATCAGTGTACAAAGTACCTGCAGGGCTAAGTGTAGAAAAAACGATCATCAAGGTGAAAAAGAGGCCAGATAACCGGTATTTTGTTTTTGTTTTTGTTTTTGTTTTTGTTTTCATTGCATGCCTTTTATGCCAGATAAGTCTTTTAGTTTTTGTGCAAATTCAAATACTGATTTGGATCAGTATGTTGACCGTCTTTGAGTAGCTCAAAGTGTAGATGCGGACCGGTTGTACGTCCTGTTTCACCAACAGTGCCTAACTTTTGCCCTGCGGTAATATATTGGCCAGCCTCAACCGAGAAACTATCTAAATGGGCGTATAAACTTTGCAATTTCCCTTCGTGTTCAATCAGCACAACTTTGCCATAATTGCGATGTAAAGTGGCGTCATCCGCAATAAGTACCTTGCCAGAAAAACTGGCCACTACTTTAGTGCCTATACTCGCCGCAAAATCGATAGCTCGGTGCAGCTTATTGCCTCTAAAAGCACTAATATCTTTATAGCCAGATGATATTCGCCCATTTACTACCGGCTTTATACCGGCCAAGTCCTTAGCATTGATAATCGGCATAGATATAAAAGGCTTTGCGGCTAGAGAGATAAAACTAATAGGTAGTGATAACAAAACTAAAGCCAACCACTGGCTCAAACCATATTTATGCTCTGACTGCTCTGACATCGCCATTTTGATTCGCTTTTCAAAATCTCGCTTCGAAAATTGCGGACCAGAGAAGGAAGATGTTATACCGCTATCAACGGTATTTTTGGTTAATTTTAAGCTCTCTATTAAGGCACTAGCGTAGTTCAACTTTTCTTTAGGAAAAATAGAGATAACCGCTAGATCACAATTTAACTCCATTGTTTGAAGAAAACGCTTTTCAAAATAACGAATAAATGGGTTAAACCAAAATAGGCAAGCACATAGTCTACTGATAATTACCGCTTTTGGGTCATGCCTTTTTATATGCATTAATTCATGTTCTATCAGTAAAAACCGCTGCTTTTCAGACATGTTAAAAACGCTCTTGGGCAGTAGCAAATTATTCCTAAAAAATCCAAAAACCATAGGTGAAACTTCTTGCTCTGTAATCAACACACGAATGTTATAGCGCTCAACCAAGCTTTTCTGCTGTGATTGAAATCCTATTAATTCATTATTCAAGCTTGCTTGCTGCACAAATTTATTCACTTTGAATACGCTTAAACTAAAACGCAATAATGACAAGCAACAACCAACCACTATCATTGGTAACACCAGCCATGTAAAGATGGGCAGCGCTGTAATATTTTCTGTTTGATGAATGACTGAATGAGAAACAGCCAATAGATTTTGTTGCCTGTCAGCAAAAGCGTTTGTTAATACATCAGGGATTAAGCTACCTACCTGATAGAGTGAGCTAGGAATCAAGGGTATTAAAGCAAAACAAAGCCAAGCCTGCCAAAAGCGTGACCAATTAACTAACGTGGGTACTACTTTAGTAATAATCAGTGAGGCACCATATAGAAAACTACTCCAGCCGATGAAGAACAATAATTGCATTAGGGTATTGCTAACTATAAATTGATAGTCCATGTTTTATTCTTCTTGCTCTTTTTGTAAATCCTTTAGCAGCTTTTCAAGGTCAGCAATTTCACTGTCGTTGATCAGTTTGCTATCAGTAAACATAGCCACAGGTAATGGTGTATCTAATTCAAATACCCTTTTGGCAAAGTCTTGGGCAAAAGCAGCTAAGGTTTTCACTTTCTCTATTTGAGCAAAATAAATTTTTTTGTTGCCCTTGAACTCCATCGAGACGAAACTTTTGTCTCCCATTCTTTCTAACGTTTTACGGGTAGATGAATAACTCCAACCAAGCACACCTTCAACCTCATCGTGAAGCTCTCTTGCTGTTCTAGGTTGATGTTGCCAAAGCAGCTTTAAAATTTCCAATTCAGGTGCTGTCGGTTGCATTTTTATTATTTCTAAGTAGATGATGAGCACATAGTGCGACAAGTGTCACAATTAAGCAAGCACTATCTGTGACATTTGTCGCACCGAAATAGAGCTACTCGCGCTAATTACTGAAACCTGCCAATTTCAGGCTGTTTTACGGTGTTGATGAAATAACATTTGTTCCTTTTTGAATACCTTTGTACTATGGCACTTTATTCTTTTATTTAGTTTACCAATATGACGTTAACCCCTGAATTAATTAGTACCATTGAACAATACGATGAGCAGAAGCGTTTCAAATATTTACTTGAAACAGTAATCAATCATCGAGAAATTTGGATATTAGTTGATGAACATGGCTGCATGATGCTGAACACCGAAGACGAAGACTGCCTACCTGTTTGGCCTAATAAAGAGTTTGCTCAGGGTTGGATAACAGACGACTGGAAAGACTGTAAAGCACAAGCGATATCACTTAACGAATGGCAAAGCCGCTGGACCACAGGCTTAGCGGAAGATGAACTTGCTATAGTCGCTTTTCCTAATCGAGCAGAAGAGGGCTTAATCTTATTTCCTGATGAGTTTGATTTCGAGTTGTCCAAAAAAACTAAGAAATCTAGCCAACATAAATAAAGCGTTAGCTCTACTTAGCCTACTCTGGTGTGTATTCAATAAGCCAATATGAGCAGCAAGCGAGCAATGCTTAATGTAGAAAACCGCCACATACAATTGACTAATAATTAGTTTTACTACTAATATATGACTATACATAACGTTGATATTATTATGAGTTTTGACGGATATTTCGCTAAAGTCACATAGTATTGCTTATAGATTCATCAATACTCATATACTTTAACAAGGACCCAATGAAAGCTTTACTTTGCACACTACTAGTAACGGTTATTTTAACCACCAGCTCGTTTGCAGAATCAATTCGTATCACTAGCGGTGAGTGGGAGCCCTTTCTATCTAATTACACTTATCAATACGGCCTAGACTCTCACATAATTACTGAAGCATTTAAGTTAGAAGGTATCACGGTAGAATGGGGGTTTTTCCCTTGGCAACGTGCTTACCAAAATGCCAAAAGTGGCAAAGACTGGGATGCCTCTTGTTGTTGGTGGCCTGACAAAGAGATAGCCCAAGAGTTTTTGGTTAGTGAAGCCATTACTAAAACCTCTTTCGTTTTTTTTCACTTGAAAAGCTTTAACTTTCAGTGGGATTCCTTACAAGATTTGGAAGGATTAAAAATTGGCGGTACTCTTACTTATGATTATGGTAAAGAGTTTATGGATGCTCTTGCTATTAAAGCTTTAGACGTTGATTTTGCTCTAAAAGATGAATTCAATTTCAAAAAACTTTTGGCTGGTCGTATTCAAGTATTTCCGAATGACCCTGCTGTTGGCAATGCTCAAATAATAAATTCTTTATCCGCAGATGAAGCAGAATTAATAACACACAGTACTAAAAAATTTGGCGGAAATACCCTGCATTTAATACTCAATAAAAATAACCCTCGTAATCAATATTTTCTAGATAAATTTACTGCTGGCATGAAAAAGTTAAAAGACAGTGGCCGATATCAGCAAATGTTGAAAGACATGGATGAGGGAAAATATAGTAAAAAGTCTTCTGCTGAACAACAATAACCAGTAACTTTGTCAATAAAAAAGGCTTGCTGATTTTCATCAGCAAGCCTTTTTAGTGTTACTTGATAGCTATGGTTGTCAGCTTATGGCTGACATTGTTGAATAATCAAACTACCAACATTAGCACCTTGTGCCGGGTTAGCTTCATTTAACGTTAATAAGAAGCTATAGCTACCTGCAGCAAGTGTCGCTTGGTTATTGTCGGTACCTGCATTTTGATAAGCAACTGGGTAAGTAGCACCTAACACTAAATCTGAACGATTAATTTCGGTACTACCATCAGCTTGTGCCCATAACTGTGTATTCCAGTCACCATCACTCGACGCTAATTTAAACTGCATCGCACCATCAAAGTCAGCAACCGCTTGGTATACATTATTACCTTTATAATGCATGCGATACGCTTCTTCGGCATTCCAACCTGCATGATCTCCTTTCACATATAACTCACCATCACCGGCAATATCAAACGGGATAGCATCAGGTGAATCAATTAAGGCGCTACAATCAACCGATGGTGAAACACTCGTTATTGTTAACACCGGCGTTGTATCTGAAGCATCAAGATTGAAAGTGAAACTACCCTCGGCATCAGCAGTAAACTCCATACTGTCACCATTATCACTAATGGATATGGAACTGTCGGCAATACTCACATCACTAAAGCCTAAGTCCACGGCAGCAGAGTCAACAGAAGTGATTGTAAATGTTTGCACGCCTGCAGATAAAGTCGCATCTAAACTATAAACACCATTACCTTCATAAGTAAACGTATCACTGTCGGTAAAGCCATCATTCCCTTCGTTATTCATTGAACCACGTAGGTAAATAGTATTATTACCGTAAGGCGCAATATCAGGTGCATCACGGGTAACACCTGCTGATAAACCAGCGCCTTGGCTATCTCCTTGCGGCTTAACAAACACAGCGGTTGTAAAAGCGGGGACGGTAAATGTACCGTCGCTTGCTCCCACAGTAAAGCTAGCTGCTTGTACCGTGCTATCAACCGATGTTTGCAAAATACTGTGCAGTTCGAATCCTGTAGCGGTAGACACCGTATGCGACTGCTCACTATCACTACCATTAATGATAACGACAATCGCATCGTTGTTGGTATCAAGGTCAGTCAAGTCAGTACCATCATCAATACTCATGACAATCAAACCTTTGGTTTGATCACTGCCAGTATTATGAAAGCCCACACGATCATATACGTCTTGTGCACTGGCTAATCTAAATAATTTACTACTGTTACGAATGGCTAAAAATTCTTGAAATACATCACCGGCAAAATCAATATGACTTGCTTCAACGGCGGTCTCAGCATTCGCAATAATAGCCAAAACATCATCAACAGATTTGCCATCATCAATTTCTAACGGTAAACCTACATTCCAGTTATTGGTATTTTTAGTGAAATCAACCAAGTTATACCAATCACCATTGTTATAACTATTCTTGTCCATTGATTTAGAGCGCAGTAAGTCACCACCAATTTGTAAGAAAGGAATACCCTGACTCAAGATTGGCATGGTAATGGCGATATTTTGGGCGCGAACTCTGTTATCAACTGACATATCGGTGGCTAAACCATATTGCAATTTATCCCACAAGGTTGAACCATCATGCTTTGATACATAGTTGATAATGTCTGCTGGATCTTTAGCATAAGATGATTGTGAGTAATTCTTACCGAGCTTTATTTCACCATTTTGATCTTGCAATTGATAATCTTGCAAGGTACCCGACAAACCTAAGCGCATAATGTCTTGTTCATTTAAGTTAGCTGCAGCATTGAATAATGAACCACTGCGAATAATATCACGCGGCCTATCATTGAACGTACCTACTTGGCTTTCAGCCATTTCATATTGTGCTGCTTGTTCATAGCCTTGGTTAGAGCGTCCCCAACCTTCACCATAAAAGTACGTATCCGCATCAACGGCTGCTACCGCTGCGCGTGCATTTAATATTGAGTCTTTTGAGTGGCTACCCATGATATCAAAACGGAAAGCATCAAACTTGTATGCTTGTGCCCACTGTACTAATGAGTCAATCATTAGCTTGTCCATCATACGATGTTCTGTTTCCGTATCCTGACAACAGGTTTCATTGAAAACATTGCCACTGGTTAAATCACGACGATAATAGTAACCCGGTACCACTTTATCAAATACTGAGTTATCCCAAAGTCCAGACGAGTTAGTATGGTTGTATACCACATCGAGTGACGTTCTTAAGCCCATATCATGAAGTGCTTTAATCATTGAACGCATTTCTAAAATACGCACTGTACCATCGGCATCGCTAGCAAAACTACCATCTGGGGCATTAAAGTGTTTAGGATCATAGCCAAAGTTATAACCATCTATATCACGAATCGCTTCCGTTAAGAGTTTTGCTTGTTCGGTGCTGCTGTCATAGTTTTCAAATACTGATAACAGTGTGGCCGCATTATTTTCTACACCACAAACAGGTGCGTTGCCATTTATGGCACAAAGCTCTGCTACCGTATTGGTTAAATTTATTTGCTGACTATAGTCTTCTTCTATACTGGCAATATCATTTGCAGGAAGAATTTGAAAGTGGGTTAATCCTGCGGTAACTAGTGTTTTTAAATGCGTAACAGGTACCGAGCTTTCTTCAGTAAATGCTAAGTATTTACCACGATTCGCAGCACTAGTACTTTCATCTCGAACACTGAAATCTCGGATATTACCTTCATAGATAACTGCATCTTCAATATCTGTAATAGTAGGAACCGTATGTGAATCCCAATTGGCAGGCTTTAGATCAGCATCTGATAAGTTCACAAATTGTGAGTACATGCCGTTAGTTGATAATGAAACTGCATAGGGGTCGGTTGACCAAATCGTTTCAAATTGCTTGTTTTGATCATGATAAACAGTGAGTTGATATCGGTAGAACAAGCGATCGTTAGCCATAGGCGTAGTGAATGACCAAATACCGGTTTCACCATCAAGAGTCATCGCTGTAGTACTTTGTAATACCTTGACATCATTATAAATACTTAACGAAACTTGTTGCGCAGTTGGAGCCCAAAGGCTGGCGGTAATATCGGTATCAGTATAAGTTAAACCTAAATCTGCCTCATCTGCATCATTGCTCCCTGAGGTATAAAGGTCATCAAGTACGCGTGGCGTTTGTACGTAGGTTGCTGCAAGTACTTCATCGGCACTGTTATAGGCAATGGCTAATAACTTACCGGTAAGCATTTGTTTAGCTTTGCTACTATCAGGATTACTTGCTTCAAAGGTATCTAGTGCGCCATATCTTGGCATGCCTAACGCATCGGCACTATTGGTAGCCGGGGTAAACTCAATAAAGTTATCACCACTAATGCCGGTTTCGCCATCATAGCCTAAATCGTTAACATCTGAGCTATAAACTCTAACTTTAGTCACACCACTATCAGCTACATTCCAAAACACAGTGTCAACAGTTGCCCAATGTGCCGCAGTATCATTGATAAGTACCCCTGAAGGGAATAGCGTTGGTACCGTAAATATTTCATTAATATCATCAAGCAACCAAATCATGCGTTCGCCTGATAAGTCTGCTTGTTGATCATCACCATTAGGCGACTTTTCATCACCTTTGTGCATAATATAATTAGCACAATCGCTGGTAGCGTAGTCAGACTTTAACGTAACTATCCAATAAGCACCGTAGTTCGGATCATCACCCGATTTTGCTTGTGGTGCTGCCCAGTCAACATCAGCGCCGCCATAGGCTGTACATTCGTCATTTGCCCATAAGTGCAAGCCCCAACCAGTATAATCACCATCGAGTCT
>MAAB01006380.1_pt1 | contig 10389 bp, 4 predicted proteins | sample 1115991 | NCBI WGS metagenome assembly MAAB01 (sample SAMN04961124, study PRJNA320927) | seawater metagenome | isolation source: sample BD02T18 sea water enriched with oil for 18 days | place: USA:Gulf of Mexico | collected 2013-07-27 | reverse complement strand
CGGTAAATGTGCTGTAAAAACGCTAGCTGCTTGTTGCTAGTTTTGTAAGTTAAATCTTGGCGAGTGATGGAGGCTTCACCGCCTTTGGAGGTACCAAAAGGTGGGTTGGCGAGTATCACATTAGCCTTAGGTAGGTTTTCACCTATGCCCCCTAGGGCGTTACCTAGATGCACGACACCTTCGTCGTCTCCTTCCATGCCATGCAATAAACCATTCATCAAGGCAAGGCGGCGAGTATTAGGCACCAGCTCTATGCCGATAAAGGCTTTGTTCTTTTGGAATTTTTTTTGTGCGGCAGGGGTTTTAAACGCAGTGCTGCCTTCTACCAGTTTATTGTAATCATTGGTTTGACCTTTCATGTAAGTGTCGGCGGCAATTAAAAAGCCTGCGGTGCCTGCCGCTGGGTCTTGAATGATTTCACCGGGTTGCGGGTCTACACAACGAACAATGCTGTCGATGAGCGCGCGGGGGGTAAAGTATTGGCCTGCACCGGATTTGGTTTCGTTGGCGTTTTTTTCTAATAGGCCTTCGTATAGATCCCCTAGACCGTCTTCTAAAATACTAAACCAGTCTAGATCGTCTAGGTTATCCACCAGCTGCTTTAAATGGCGTGGCTCACGCAAGCGGGTTTGGGCATCGGCATAGATGGCTTGGATTAGGGTGTCTTCGTGTACGTCGTTGCCTTGGCCGTCTTTACCTGTGGATAGGGATAATAAGATACGCTTGTAGTCGTTTAGCAGGGTTAAGCCGTCTTTATCTTTTAGGTCCTTCCATTGGCAACCTTCTGGCAGCGGGTGTTTTACCTCGACGCCGTATTCTGCGTATTCGTCCACCATTTTAATAAACAACAGTAATACCAACTCGGTGACGTAGTCGCTGTAATTGATGCCGTCGTCACGCAGAACGTCACATAGGTTCCAGAGTTTTTGTACGATGTTATTGTTGGTCATTATTACTGCTTCTCAAAAATTTTGTTTATCTATTTGTTTACTTACACAACAGCCGCTAGCCGTTGGCGGCAGCAGGCCATAGGTGTTCGTTAATGGCTTCGACGACGTTATCTAATTGATCGCCCAAGCGTTTGTTTAAGCCCTTGTAGCCGCCTACGTCAGAGAAGATGTCGTTGATTAATTCGGCATCGATAATCACTTCGTGTACCAGCTGGCTGGCTAGGTTATCTAGGGTTTTGCGCTGCACCGGTGTCCAGCTGTGCAAGCTGTAGATTTGCTGCATGGCATTGGTCACACGGTCTTCAAACGGTATAAGGGCTTCACCTAGTGCGGCTTGGCGTATATACCCTATGATACTGGCGGCAATTTCATGGTTGGTTTTGTTACGCCACGCGGTTTTAAGGTTGGTTTCGCTGAAGCCGTTATTATCTAACAAAAGCTTGATGTCTTTAAGGTCTTGACGGGTGATATTTTTGGGTTGAGTGCAAATAACCTTTAATGCCGCCACTTGGCTAATTTGTTGCTTAATGAAATCTGTGAAACTGATTAAATAATCATCAGGTTTTTCATGTACACCGTAACCCTGCGTTATTCCACGAAGTTCATCTTTTCCGGTATGAATAATGGGCTTATCTGTGGTGCCGATTAAGTACTTAACCTGTTCAAGCTGATCCACCAATCGACTGTGCTTTTGTAGGAATTCTTTGGCCTTTACTGGGCCCAACTTTCTAACGTGCTGGTGCAGTTGCTCTGGCTCTACTTCCCATTGCTGCTGCAATTCAAACAACTGCTCTTTTAGCTCTGGGTTTTTATCGGCTTTGACCGATGCCTTACGCATCACGCGCATGATTTTTTGACTTATTTGATCGAGCACATCGTGAGCGTGCTGAGTACCTTCTTGACTACCGGGTGCTGTATGACTTTTTTCGTCGTCTAGCTCGTGTATGAGTTGCTCTAAGGTGACGCTAGGGTCTTTTACTAGCGGTTTCATGGTGGAGACTTTTTCTAGGGTTTTGTAAATATTAACCGCATCGTAAATATGAAATTCGGTTTTACCAATATCTGGGCATAGGCGCGTGGCACGACCCACCATTTGCTCATAAAGGATTCGTGACTTTACTCGACGTACAAATAACAGGTGGCAAATGGGCTTTACATCAATACCGGTTGTTAATAAGTCTACGGTAATGGCAATACTGGGGAAGCGTTCATTTTTATAACGGGAAATGGCTTTACCCACTTCGTCGGTATCGCCCACAATGATTTCTACTGCGGCGCTGTTGTAGCTTTCACCGTGTATGTCTTTGAAGGCTTGATCCAGTGTGGATTTTAAGGTGGCGGCGTGGGATTTATTAACAGCAAAGACCATTCCCTTCTCATTGCCCATTGGGTCAACGTATTGGGCAAAGGCTTCTGACACGGTTTCATTAAACCCTTCAGATAGCACACTGCGATTAAAGCATTCTACGTCCAGGTCCAGCTCGTCTGGCAGTTCAGCCATTTCCACTTGATTATTGGCTTTGTTTAATACCGATACGGTTTCGCCTTTATCAAAGTGAATGCCTTCGGTATTGAGCTTGGTTTCGATTATGTGGGGCGGCTCGTGATCCACCAAGCGATCTTCAGCGACCGCTTCCCGATACGAGTAGGTAAACACAGGATTGCCAAAAATTTCGACGGTATGTAACGCAGGTGTGGCGGTTAACCCCACTTTAAAGGCATCAAAGTATTCTAATACGTGGCGATAACCGGATAGGTATTGGCTGGCATCGCGTACTTCTGCCTCTCCTTCGGTCATTTCTTTATCTAGGGTGTAACCTCGGTGGGCTTCATCTACGACTATGCAGTCGTATTCATCGATTGGGATTGGACTGTCTGGGTTGGCAATGCGGCTGACCATGGCTTGTACGGTGGCTACATGCAGCCGAGTACTTTTTCCGGCGCGCTTGTCATCTAATTCGCAAACATTAAATATTTGGGTAAAAGACTTATTTTCTTTAATGGTGACATCTTGAAAAGTCTCGAATGCTTGATCCCCTAACGATGTCCTATCCACCAAAAATAGAACTCGCTTAAAACGCTCTGTTTCTAAGAAGCGGTACATCATGCCTAGCATGGTACGAGTTTTACCTGTACCTGTAGCCATGGCTAACAACGCTCGTCCCTGGCCATTCGCCAAAGCTTGCTCTACTGCTTTAACGGCTTTTTCTTGATAGTCATACAGTTTTAAATACGAAAACCCTTCTTTGGCAAGTTTGTCCTGAGCTTCCTTTTTAGAGCGGGTGAGTTTGTCCATTAACCCCGCTGGCGATGGAAAACCTTTTAGTGCTTGCGCAAGATTACTGGCTTTTCGTACATCACGAAACCAGGTGCCTGATTGCTGTTCAAATTGCTTTACATAAGGGCGCCCATTAGCGGAAAAAATAAATGGCACTTGATAGCTATTTTTCGCATCTGGCTTCCATGGGTCGCCTAGGCCTTCGATCTCCCATGCTGGTATAAATTCAGGATCATCTAGAAAATTGAGCGCATATCGGTTGGCTTGGCTTATGTGCCTTGCCACTTCAGTGATTTCTTTTTTGGCTTCAACAATGCCGACAGGGGTCATACCCACAAACAAGACATAATCAGCTGGTTTACTGCGCTTATCACCCTTGGTTGGCCATTCTGCAATGGCGATTTTTTTGCCTTTTTGTGGGCGGGTGCCATTGCTATGCTTAAGCACTTTACTGTCAACTTTCCAACCCGCATCGCGGAGTTGGCGGTCTATATGTACTCGTGTTTCTTCTTCTGACAAATCAATTTTGGCGGTAGCTTTACGCGTGGCCGTTTTAATTGCTTTTAATGCCGCGAGATCTTTTTTAGTGGCTTCAGTTTCGGCTTTTAATGCGGCGAATTTTTTATCGTAGTCTTTTTTGGTTTTTTCAATTTCTTTGTCTTGAAGGCTTAATAGCTCTTCATAGGTTTGGGCGTCGTCTTGAGCTGCGCTTAGCTGTTTTTCAAGCTCGGATTTGGCTTCTCTAGCCTGAGCTTCAATGGCCTGTTTTTCTTGATTAACCTGCGCTATTAACTCGTTCATTTGAACGTTATCGTCTACAGGCTGCTCTGTTGATTCTAGCTGGGTTTTTAGCTTGGCAATTTCACCTTGCAGTTTCCGCAGATCCTTTGCAGGGTCTGCTGGCAGTATCAGCGGGCCAGGTTTAAATTTATCACCGTTTTTACCAAAGGTGCGATGAAACCAAATGGCCAAACTGCGCGCGGAACGTAATCCATCCATCGCTTCGCGGAAGTTGGTCTCAAATTCATGGGTGGCCGCATTACCAGATATTCGCAAGTCGTGAAATAAATCCATGACCTCGCGCTCTAAATCAAGCTGGTTACGGATTTTACGCAGCAAATCAGTTTGCTTATCTTGTTTATCTATTCTAATACCGGCCCTTGCGGCAATGTCTTTTGCCAACGCCTCACCAAACTGGCGAAACTTCACCACACAGGCATTGGGATCAATAGCGAATATACGCTCGGCGTTGTGTGTTAGTTTAAAGAAGATGGAGTCATATTCTTTAAGAAACTCAAAATTACTTGAATGCTGCATATCCATTATCCATTCCGTTAATGCCACCATAGATAACTCCTCTTATGTTTGATACGAGGGTTATAGCTAGCGGCGTGCCAACTTTAATTTATTCCGTATTTTTCTAATCTATTGCTGTAATTCTGGTAACTGCTTAAGCCTAATAATTGAGCGGATTTTTTCTTTTGTCCTGCTGTTTTCTGCCATGCTAGGCGAACATAATGTTCTTCTACTTTGTCGACTAGGCCCTGTATATCAAGGGGGGTAGACAAATCGTGGGCCATTATATCGCTTGCAGATGAACGCTGTGTGAACATGGCCTCTTGCATGTCTTTTTCACTAATTGACTTACCTTGTGCCCACAGTGCGGCACGCAATAATGTTGAATGTAGCTCCCGAACATTACCAGGCCAGCCATGCTCAAGAATAAGATTATTTGCCTTTGGGGAAATAATCTTATCTTTTATACCGGTCTCTTCTTGTATGTGCTTTAAAAGGGACTTACTTAGTAAGGATATATCCCCGGTTCGATACTTTAGCGGGGGGAGGTTAAGCACTCCCACCGCCACACGGTAGAACAAGTCCTCACGGAAGGTGCCGGCGACTATGCCTTGCATTAGGTCGTTATTGGTAGCACAGATGATTCGCACATCTACAGGGACTGATTGGGTAGAGCCCACTGGGGTAATTTTGCCTTCTTCCAGCACCCGCAGTAAGCGTACTTGGACGTCTAGGGAGAGTTCACCAAACTCGTCTAGAAACAAAGTGCCCTTATGCGCAGCTTCGAATACTCCTGCTTTATCGGTTGTTGCACCGGTAAATGCACCTTTTTTGTGGCCAAACAGTGTGCTGTCTATTAATTCACTGGGAATAGCACCACAGTTCACCACCTGTCGAGGGCCATTGGCACGCTTACTGGCGTTATGGATAGCGGTGGCGAATAACTCCTTACCTGTACCCGACTGCCCATAGATAAGCACAGGCACGTCATGCTGGGCTAATACGCTTGCGCGCTGCTTAAGCCGTAGCATGGCTTCATTTTGGGTGATGATGTTCTCGAAGGCGGCGTGGGTAGGGACGCTGGCCTGCGCCAAGTCTTTAAGTTTTTGACTGGTTTGCAGCTCGGCAGAGATATCAAAAGGGATATGGATCTCTTCAACACCTTGTTCTTTGCTGCTTTGTAAAAATTCTACCTGGAACTTAGTTTTACCTAATAATATCCATACCGCTTGCATGGCAGGGGTGCCTGGGGTGATTTGCAGAGTAATTTTTGCTTTGGGGTTCGTCTTTTGGATAGTGGCTAATAATTTATCGGCTGCTTGGTAGATCTCACCAAAGTCTTGAGGGCTGGTTAAGGGTACATAATAAGATTCTAGCTGCGTGTTAGTGGCGACAGGCTGCTTTTTTAACCACCTTACATATGTGGATGCATCTTTGTCTTTTGCAGCGTAGTTGTACAACAGGTGGGCTTGAGTGAATGCCTTGAACTCTAGAGTGCCGTGCACCGGTCCTGGTTTGTCTTGTAAGCCTTCGTCTATGTCTATTCCGCCAATCCAGGCGACTAAAATGCGTTCCATGTTGTATAAACTTCGTACTTATTATTGATTTTAGAATTAAAAAGTAGCCTAGCTGGTACTTTTGTTTATAAGTACTTACTTATACAGGAGATTGGCAGTCTTGACCATGCGGTTAAAAACTAGCTAGCTGAATATTCATTCTGGTTGATGTAGTTCATTCTGGGCAATTGCTAGATTCATTGTACTGGTGCTACGGCCAATACATAGGAATACAAGATTGGTACATTAATAGCTATTGCACCTAACTTTCATGAATTTCATTACCTACTGGGTAATCCTCCCTTTTTAACCGAAGCCAACAGTAGGAGTAAAGCAGTCATTAATGTTGGTCTACCACCTCTCCTGCGTTCAATGTACGAGGAAATGCCACTTTTGGCGGCGATTAATTAAAGGGGGGGATTACCACCCAACCAATATGAAGACAGTATAAATACCTTCATTTAGACAGTTTATCTTTAGTAAAAAAGGAGGATTTACCCCTCCATAACCAAGGATGCATGGGGAATTTCAAATATTGATTTCAATCGCATCATTCGCTCCAACGCTTCGTCCTTTTCTTCAATATCCCTTAGTAGGCTTTCGCTTTCTGCTTTAGAGTCACCAAGCAAATCAGAAATAAAGTTATCGCTGGTTTTAGATAAAAGCGTTGCTGTCGTACCAGTATATTGATTAAGCTCTTTAGAGATACTATCTGTGATATCTTTTAAAGCTTCTCGCATAACTGAATTAAGTTCATTTACCCCATTTCCACGCACTGTATCTGACGAGAACCGATCTGTAACTTTAGCCTTTGCAGCACTAAAATCTAGATTAAGGTCTGGCACTTTTATTTTATTAACCGCTTTTTGAATTGGCGTAATAAGCGAGTCTAAATCAAAGTTTTCACTACTCATATCAAAGCAATCTTTTGCCTTATCAATAATTGCTTTTTTAAGCTCATCTATTTTTATCACTGTTCTTATTTTTTGAATCAGTTCTTTTTCAGCTGTTAGTGCAAACCGATCTACCTCATCAATGGCATCTAATGTATTTGCAAAGTTATATGTCTTGTTTTCATAAACACCATGAGTTTCTTTCCACCACAACATACCTGTTGTTCTTGACCCTGTACGCACTCTTTCTGAGCCCTGGTGTGTAGCAATACTCGTATTGGACATAGACGTTCGTATACTAAGATAAAGCTCTTTAAGGTCTCCACGTACATCTGTAATACAATTATCAAACGCCAGATCAATCCCACTAGCAGCCTTTTTCATAGACTGCTCAAGGTCTTTTTGCCTGCCTCTAACGCTGTCCGCATCATCATTCTTTAGTTGATGAATGCGAGCATCGATACTGGCCTCAAATTCGTTGATCCAACGATCTATGGCTATTTTTTGACCTTGTTGGTACTCAGCAATACGAACAGACTGAATTTTATGCTTCTCGGACTTAACCTCAGATAAAACCTTGCTCTTAATATCTGATATCTGCCCCAATGCCTTTAATATATTGCTATCAACTTTGGATTCAGGAAATCGCTTAACTAAGTTGTCTAGCTGGAATTTCTCTTCTTTGGTTAACTCAGAAGATTCTTTATTGGCTAATTGGTCAAACATTGAAGATATAAATTTGGCAGGCAAGCATTCAAGCAATTTTTTCATCCTAGGATTGTTATCTGCAAGCTTACTTACATTTATTACGGCTTGTTGCTCTAACTTCTTGGCTATGTCTTTATAAGCGACTAACAGTGCCTTATCACCAAACTTTTGATATTTCTTGGCTTCTTGGGTCATGGCCAGATCAATTTTACTGCCCAGAAGCACCATGCGGGATATCCCTGCTTCGCCTAGGTTTTGGCTAATCAGGTTCATGTCACTGCGATCCATAAATTGACCACCATAACTTAATACAAATACCACATCGCATTTTGCCAAATAGCGGCGCGTTCGTTCACCCCTGGATATAACAGGGTCATTTGTTCCCGGAGTATCGATTAATACAACATCCTTCAAATGAGGTTCATCAATATATAAAGTTAAGCACTTTACAAAAGGCGTGTATTTACCGTTGGCACCTACGTATTCCTGCATTTGCTTCAGCAACGTATCGTTGTCTGATCCACCTATTGTAATAACCCCATCTTTAGCATTCAAATCACCTAACGTCATACCATACTGTGCTGCTTGGCGTACCATTTCGTCGGCAGCGATCACTTCAGCCGGTAACACAAGGTGACCCGCTACCTCATCATCAGTTAACTCAACACCGGAGACCGCCATTGAATTTCTGTCTTTCGCTATTCTTGAACGCTCTGTTGAAATACGCTCTGTATATACACCGGCTAATCGTTTGAATTGACTCCATTCACTGTCGCTATAAACTTCAATCTCCGCCTTAGGCTCTGAACTGTAATCCAGTCGCGTTAAAGCTGCTGTCATTGGCGTGGCCGCTTTGGGCAATATATCGCGACCATTAAAGATTAAAGAATTAATAAACGACGACTTACCCGCTTTGACCTGCCCAATAATGCCTATATGCAACTTACGGTTTTCATCTTTTAAGTTTTTGATGCTCGATTGATAGCCAGCAAGAAAATCTTTAAGGTAAGCAAGACCATCTTTTGCCAAATGTGAAGTCTGCTGTTGCTCAAGCTTGTTAACATAAGCCTTTATTTTCTTATCTATATCCATTATCACACCCCCTAAAATATATTATTTACTTTTTAACTCAGCCAAACGATTTTTTGCTTCCGCTTCAACCGCACCATTCTCTTTTCCGGCAATACTAATCAACAGTTCTGTTGAGCAATTAGGGTTTTCAACTACGGCTAAACGCACAGTCTTTTTTGATCTATCAATTGCAAGCACGCCTAAGGTTCGTTGCGAAGACAGCTTACTCTTTGCAGCATACTCCCTTACATTTATAGGGGTTTTAGCATGGGTAACTATGTATTCTGCTGTATCATCACTTATATTCGCATTATCTAGAACACTCATTAAAATTTGTTCGAAATCTAATACGATTTCAGCTCTCTGGGTTCTAAATACCGAATTTAGAAAGCCATGCTGCATACTTATCTCTAGCTGATAACGAGCCAGTACAGCCAGCACAGCTGAAGAACCTGACTTGGCTAATGCATCAAGTAGCTTGACTGGTAACCCTCTTGCACCTAAAACTGTCAACAGTAATTTTTCTGGTACATCTGAAGACTCTATTCTGCTACACAACCCTTCTACTTCAACCTCAGCCCAGATTTCATCAGGCTCCTTATGCTCTTCCGAATCTGAGGGAAGCCCATTAAGTACAAAGTTATCACATATAAAATCAACCTGATTTTCAAGATCATTATATAAACTTTTATTTAGAACAATAATTCTTTCAAGAACCTCAGACGACTCAACTAACCTTTCATTTTTCAGTTTCTGCGCCGTCAGTTGCTCTTTTACTCTATTAAGCTCTTCAACTATCGAGCTGTGAGCTTGCTTAGACTCTTCAATGAGTTCACTTAATTTCATTTTTACAATCCGCATTTAAACCACATTCGATCTTTAAGGCTTCAACTTCAGATCTATATTCTAAAACAGGATCAAAAATTGTCCCCTCTTCATAGGCGAATTTAAGTCGCCATTCGTCATCACGATGATGAGTAGATAATCTTTTAAGGATATTACTAACAATTATCGACATTCTCGGCTCTAGAAATTCACTAGCCTTCATACTCTCAAACACAGAAACTATATAATCACGGTCATGTTCATAAAGACCCTGCCCTAGCCAGCAACATGAAATAAATCTATCAACAAGTAAAGATTGTACATCGGTGTTTTCATGACTTTTGAAATAGTCAAACATTGTTTGGTCATCTAAATAGTCAAACATTGTTTGGTCATCTAATAGCCACGACAGACTACTTCCTTCATATAACATTTCAAATAACAGTGAAGATGGAATCCGGTCTTGTAATATTAGTTCTCTAATTGTGCTAACATTAGCTCCATTAGAGATAATTCGTGACTTTTTTTCAATATAATAATCATTCCCAGGGTACTTCTCTAACTCCTTATTAATTTCCACTATATCTTTATTAAATTCAATATTGTCTTTAAAAAAATTATAAAAATTGTACCTGATCAATGGTATAAATATTTTCTGACTATTTTCATTATCTGAGCATACCTTATTAAGGCTCCTTATTTCTGATTTAGCCGAATCCAATTCACGGCGAAGAACCTCAAGTTCACTTTCATACTTCGAAACCCTTATCTCAAAACCCTCTTTCAAGCTTATGGCGTTGGCTTCAACCTCA
>MAAB01006366.1_pt1 | contig 10391 bp, 8 predicted proteins | sample 1115991 | NCBI WGS metagenome assembly MAAB01 (sample SAMN04961124, study PRJNA320927) | seawater metagenome | isolation source: sample BD02T18 sea water enriched with oil for 18 days | place: USA:Gulf of Mexico | collected 2013-07-27 | reverse complement strand
CTCTCTGTTGCTGAATGATAATTATAGTGAATTAGGGGCAACGGCAATAGATGAAAGAGACGGTGCTCTTGATGTTGTTATTTCAGGCACTATCGATGTCACTACTTTAGGTAATTACATTGTTAGTTATACCGCCACCGACAGTGCAGGTAATACTAGCAGCGTTACTCGAACAATTATTGTAATAGAACCACCAGACATCTCAGCCCCTATTATTACCCTCAATGGAGACAGTGAAATCTCTCTGTTGCTGAATGATAATTATAGTGAATTAGGGGCAACGGCAATAGATGAAAGAGACGGTGCTCTTGATGTTGTTATTTCAGGCACTATCGATGTCACTACTTTAGGTAATTACACTCTAACCTATACTGCAATCGATAATGCAGGCAACACCTCTAATACCACTAGAATTATTTCTATTATTTCTAATATTGCCCCTAGACCTTTTATCACCATTTGGAATACCTCCCCATCTGATTGGAGAGATAGATATGTCACAGATGATAATCAAATCATGATAAGCACAGAAGGCGACGGTTATGATTATCAAGTTGATTGGGGGGATGGTACATTTGATGAGCATGTTACTGGAAATATTACACATACTTATTCTGTTACAGGCATTTACACTGTTGCAATCACAGGTGATTTTCCGCAAATATTTTTCGAAAAGCTTTGGAGTTATGACCCAAACGACAACTCCCTTTATCCTGATCCAACCACTGATAACGTTAAATTACTCGCAATAGAACAGTGGGGTGATATTAAATGGCGTTCAATGAAGCAGGCTTTTATGGACTGTTATAATTTTACTTATAACGCAACGGACATCCCGGATTTATCTATTGTTAACGATATGTCTTCCATGTTTTATGGGAATGTTTTGTCTGGGGGAGCTACCTTTCACCAAAGTTTAAGTGATTGGGATGTCTCTCATGTCAGGAATATGCATAGAATGTTTTGGGGCGCGGATAGCTTTGATCAAATATTAAGTAACTGGGATGTTTCGCATGTCACAGATATGAGCAGCATGTTTTATGGAGCGGATAGCTTTGATCAAGATTTAAGTGGTTGGAATGTCTCACAAGTCACGGATATGAGCAGCATGTTTTCTCAAACCGACAGATTTAATCAAAGCTTAAGTAACTGGAATGTTTCCAATGTCACGAATATGAGTAGCATGTTTGCTAGCACGGTTAGCTTTAATCAAGACTTAAGTGGCTGGAGTGTCTCGAATGTCACTAATATGAGTGGCATGTTTGCTAGCACTGTTAGTTTTAATCAAGACTTAAGTACCTGGGATGTCTCGAATGTTACTAATATGAGTAGCATGTTTGCTAGCACTGTTAGCTTTAACCAAGACTTAAGTGATTGGGATGTCTCGAATGTCAGAAGTATGGGATGGATGTTTGCAAGCACCGCCAGTTTTGAGCCAGATATAAGTGACTGGGATGTCTCAAATGTCACTGATATGACTTCCATGTTTTATAGAAATGATAGCTTCAATCAAGACTTAAGTGGCTGGGATGTTTCGAGTGTAACGAATATGCGTTATATGTTTGCTAGTACTGTTATCTTTAATCAAGACTTAAGTGGCTGGGATGTCTCGAATGTCACTGATATGCGTAGTATGTTTCTTCTGGCCGCTAGCTTTAACCAAAGCTTAAGCGGTTGGAATGTTTCAAATGTCTCGAATATGGGAGGAATGTTTCAAGAAGCCACTAGCTTTAATCAAAATTTAAACGACTGGGATATTTCGCATGTCACGTATATGGGAGGAATGTTTCAAGAAGCCACCAGCTTTAATCAAAACCTAAGCAGCTGGGATGTTTCGCATGTTACCAATATGGATCAAATGTTTAAGGGAGCTAAGGCTTTTGATCAGAACTTAAGCAACTGGGACGTATCGAATGTCACCTCAATGAAGAGCATGCTTGAAGATGCCACCCTTTCCACAGTGAATTATGATGCATTGTTTTTTGGCTGGAGCAGCTTGCCTTTGAAGCACAATGTCACTTTTCATGGCGGGAGTAGCCAATATTCTCCTTCATCACGTAGCGCCAGAGATGTGTTCACGAATAATTATAATTGGCAAATATCTGATGGTGGTGTAGCAAACTAGGGTGCAACAAAGTTAAAATCTATTTGTTCGCAGTAGTTCGACTTGTATACACAGCGACTATACAAAGACCAATAGGGTTACTACATCATTGAAACTAAGGAACACATCAATAACAGCGTATAGTAAGCTGTTATTTAGTCAGAGAATATCTAAAGCTAATTATCTAAATAACTTGTAAATGAAATCGCTACACATATGCTACAAATCAAGTTAAAAACCTGATGGTTTATCATTAATCTATTGATTTTTAGCGATTAAATTATTTGTTGGTAAACCATTATTAGGGCGTTGCAACAGGAGATTAACTCGGGATGAATCCATGTTTTAATGGTTCTTGCTTATGTGGAAGTGTGCTCTTTTCGGTTGAGAGTTTCAGTGACAACGCTGCAAACTGTCATTGCTCAATGTGTCGAAAGTTCCACGGTGCAGCATATGGAACTCTAGTCATAGTTAAAGGGTTAAAATGGCTTTCGGGTGAAGAGTTATTAAAAGAGTATGTAGCTGAAAATGGTACTATTCGTACATTCTGCTTCAATTGCGGTTCAAGCTTGGGCTTCCGTTGTAAAGGGGAACCAAGCGAACGAATAGAATTAGCAATATCAACATTTGATACAGACATTCCCGTAATAATTGATGCTCAAATATATACAGGCAACAAGGCCAATTGGTGCGAGCTAGACCCTAATTTCACAACATTCGTTGAAGGTCGGTAGATGTAGATGTGCGCGTGTTAAGTCGTTGCATAACAAGCAAATTAATCAGGACAAATAACAGTCGGTTTTTGCTCCTTTGTCGCTTATTTTAACAACTGTAATTTGCCCATTATTTGGGCGTTATCGATACGAAATCTAATCCAAATCGAATCTAAAGCATATTAGCTAATGTCTGCTGTGTGGTAGCTAGTGACCTTAGAACAATGAACACTGGTAGTTTTTCCTCAGCAAAAGCTAACGTCAAAAAAGTGCGCTAAGCGGACTCTAGCAGTATTTATACTAACGTCCGCTTCACTAATAAAGCGGTCATTAGCATCGAAGATAACCTTGTGACTTCTGTTAGCCATAAGCTGACGTTAGCTTTTCAGTAAATAACGACAACTCGGAGCTTAAATTTTTATTTAATAGGAAATATCAAACGTATTTCAAATTATCATTTTAGCTGTATGTTAGATAGGCTACTTTTTCTAAATTAATTTGATGAACTTCTCCAGTGGATCATTCATTACTTGAGCTAAAAGTCTATATGCGCAACTTCAATTGATATTCCAATATGAAATATAAGATGAGACAAGATGTCAAAAACACAATAAAAACCAAAACGTCTTTTTGCACTTTCTTGATATACCTTACTTTCGCCAATGATGGCATGTATTTAGTAAGGAAGATGAGTATGTACAATGAGAGTCGAGGCATTGAGAGCTACCTCAAATGTCATAAACAGTTTTTGTGCCCGAATGGGAAAAGGAATTACGGACTGATGGAGCGAGAAAAAGAAATCGCAAAGGGGTATGACTGCTGATGTGGAGCTAAACCCAGAGAACAAAAAGAAGTAGTTTAATAACTCAGACGGAAAATACCTTGAAAACCACCGTATTTCTGTGATAAAAAGTACCCATCATAACTGATTGAAAAATATATAAGTTATTTTCCAGTTGTTAGGTTTTTTACGCACCGCTTTGTATAAGAAGTAGTAACTAGGAGTATAGTAAAAATGGAAAAAAATAATAAACTAACTTTAATTTTATCAGTGCTATCTATGGCGCTCCTTTCAGCATGTGGCGGTGGTGAAGGCGGAAATTCTAGCTCTAATTCAAATACCAGTGGTGGTACTCAACCAACAACTAATTCAGCTCCAGTAGTTTCAGTTAGTGATAGTTTTTCAAGCCAAGAACTATCGACATTGACAATTGCAGCTGATGCCTCTGATTCAGATGGCAGTATTTCGAGTTATAGCTGGACACAAACATCGGGTACGCCTGTTGAGCTAAACAACACTGATAACGATGAGGTTAGCATTACTATCCCTGAAGTTTCACAAGATGAAACTATTACCCTAGAAGTTGTTGTGACAGACAATGAAGGTGCGTCGACAACCAAATCAGTTTCAATTTTAATTTCTGATATTGAAGAAGTTGGTGAAACTTACACCATAAAAACGATTGAAGGGGAGGTTACCTTTACTGGTGTAATTGACAGACTTGAGTTAATTAAAAAGGATTATATCCACGGATATATAAGTGACTTTAACGACTCTCCATTTTTAGCCCTATACGTAAAAGGTAAAGATGAGCCTTATTATTTGACATTAGATGGCTTAGATTCTGTTAGCTCTTCAGATGAAAGCATTCTAAAAGTTGAAGTAATTAATAATGTTTTTAGGGCTAATAAACTTGGTAAAGCTGAAATAACGATTAGTGTTTTAAATATTGAAATTATCACTGAAATAGAGGTTAAAAGGCAATCTGAAATTTGGTGGGGACATTACCCAATCACCACTGAAAATGGCACTGAAATTGTAGAAGGAACACCATCAGCGTTAACGTTGAACCTTGCAACTACTACAATTGGTGACATTTATAAAGCGCCTAGTGAAGACTTATTAGCACTGTATTTTGAAGAGTATGAAACGCCGTATTACATCACACTCGATACATTAGATGACATTACCTCGTCTAACGATAAAGTAATTTCTGTTAATCAAGGTAACAATACGATTTCTGTTGTAGGTGAAGGCACAGCAACAATCAGCCTTTACTATAAAGGTTTAGAGCTGCTCCTAGAGTACACAGTAACTAGAAATGAGGTTGCAGAGTCCGGGATTTCTGGCCACCTTAGCTATCAACGATTTGGCTTTACCGATGGTCAAAGTGCACGATTTGATGTAACCAACCCTTATTATCGGCCTATCCGTGGCATTGTAGTTGAGCTGTTAGACAGTGAACAAGTTGTATTAGCCTCTACAGTTTCAGACGAGTCAGGTAATTACACATTTCCTCTCAGTAACGAAAGTAATGGCATGTCATTCTCTTTGCGTTTAACTGCACAATTAGAGCCAGATGGTGAAATTAACGATGGTTTCAATATTGTAGTTAAAGATCAATCAACCGCAGAGTCACTTGCTGAGCAACAAGTGTATACTTATGCATCAGAAATGGTCACTTATGGTGATGAGAAAATTTACTTTGATTTATATTTAGATGCTGGCTGGGATGATGTTACTAAGGCATTCGATGGAGCTATAAGTGACGCGCAGCCATTTGCTATTTTAGATACTGTCTATAGCGCTGTAAATTATCTTGCTACTGCTGGTATTGAGCTTAAAGACGAATTAGCACCTTTGACAATTAACTGGACGCGTGCCGATGTTGAAATAGAACGTGAAGGTGGGTTTTATTCCAGACATGAAAATAGAATATATTTAAGAGGGGATTTAAGAAACCCTGCTGAATCCAGCGCGCAATCGAGTAGTGACCCTTTAGCATTCTCAAAAATTGAAGAGTGGGATCAAACTACAATAGCGCATGAATTTGGCCATTTTTACCAGTACAAAGTCATAGGTAGAGATGATAGCACAGGCGGCAGTCATAGATCCTTTGACCATGATCACTTACCGCTGGCATTTTCTGAAGGCTTTGCCCAAGCATTTGCGTATGCCGTGCTAGATGACTGGCGTGATATGAGAGCTCCGTCAAATGTGTTGGCAGAAGAATTCTGGAGTGGTTTATACGGCGATATTACAAGTGCCCATACTTGCACTACAACATTAGCTGATGGAACTACTTATACATTAGACTGCTATTTTGTTTCACCGTTTGAAGAAGCAACTAATACGCTGTTTATTTTATCATTAATTGACGGTAATAAAGATAGCACCAAATGGTCTACGAACTTAGCTGATCAATTTGGTATGGCTAAACTTCATCAAGCAATGAAGTTAATGAAAGAAGATAGTGCCACTATGTCAATTTATAGTTTAGCGGAAACAGCTAAACAGGTGGAAGAGTCACTGATATCTGATATCGATGAATTAGGTGAAAAACTTGATACTGTATTTGTTGATCAATGGGGAAGTGAGCAGGGAGAGGTAGCTAGCCATATAGTTTATGGAACAGATGGTGTAGCTACACCGCTTAATACAGAGTCATATCTGCCTGTTCATATTGAGGCTTCAGATAATGCGCAAGAAAATGTGTGCTTTAATTCTGCATTACAATCAATGTCTAATCCTAAGGTGGGCACGATGCGCTTCTTAAAATATACGCCCACACAAGATGGTATGGTGACAGTTAAAACACCATCAGTTACAAATATTGCTGGTAATGAAGTAACGTTTAATATATCCGCCAAGCTTAAAGGTGAAACTGCTGAAAACCATTTATTATTTCCAAATGGTAATTTAGATGAAGCTGAGTTTATGGCACGTGCAGGTGAAGAATATGTTATCGATATCACCGGTAAAGAACTGTTTTACGGTGATTTCAAGTTTGATGAATTGTTATGTACTGACGTGACTATCACTCAGCAATAACTTAACTTTTATTGGCCAAAGGCGGCTTTTATAGCCGCCTTAATTAGATGGTCCGCCTCACCTTTAAGCTAGTCTTAGAATTTGGCAAACAAAGAGTCGAACAATCATGTGTAGTGGCTAAGTAAAACTAGCCACCAACCTTTAAGTTTTGACCTAAAAATCAAGTCCCCTAGCGTGAAGCGGAATAATTGTTAATATTATTGCTAGCTTCACATATCCCCACTTTGAACTTATCCCAATCTAAATTCATGACTGGCGGCTATGGTGGCTTAGTTCACATTCAGACTTAAAGGCTTATCGACAGAAGTCATCATAAAAATACTCATGTTTTATCTATGGAGGAACGTCCGCTATCGTATCTTTGCTGACAGTTTTGAGGTCGGTTTTTTATTAATAAAAGGGTCAGCAAAGTTGTAGCTAATGACCTTAGAACAATGAGTTTTTGTAAGTTTTCCCTCACCAAAAGCTAACGTCAAAAAAGTGCGCATTGAAGACGTTAGCGGCTGTTTCATTAACGACTACTCTTCCTACACAACGGACTTTAGCTAACTAGCGTCCAATAGCTCTTCGAACTATATTTTGTATGAAAACCTATGAGATACAATAATTAGTAATGATGAGTTAGTATCTAACAAAGCTAGATACTAAGTTTTATTAAATGCTTTAAGCAGCTTCTATTTCTTTAGTCTGGTCAATAAATTCTTCCCAAAGATCTTCGTCAAGAGACAGGCTATTAAGTAAGTCAGAAATTTGTTCATCATGAGCGACATTGTGTTGGTATAGTAAGTAAACCTCACTTAATATGTTTGCATTAAAAAGTATCTTAGCTAAATTAGATTCTTGTTTAGTTCTTTGTTGTCCTAACGCTTCGGCATAAATAGCAGGAAGTTTCCATTCTAACGCAATGAAATAGGATATATCGACTGACATTTCCGACATTAATTTTTTGAATTCTGAACCTCCTGGCTTGCTATCTACATCTGTTGAGGAAAATGCATCACATAAGCAGTTAAAAATAAGAATCTTACCAACATCATGAATTAATCCTAGAAAATGAGCCTCAAACATATCTTCTTTATGAGTTGGTGCTAATATCTGGCACATGGAGGCACAATATAAAGAATGTTGCCAGATTTGCTTACCAAACATTTTGTGATAAATTGGTTTTTGAGGCATTATTTCTTTCATTACTATTGTAGTAGCAATTTTAGCAACCCCTGTAACGCCTAAAATACCAACTGCTTTACGCAGTGAATCAATTGTTTTATCTGATCTATTATATTTGGCGGTATTTGCGATTTTTAGTATTTCTATCGCTAAGGAAGGGTCTTGTTCAATCACTTTAACAAAGTCTAAGAAATCTACATTAGGCTCTTTCAATATATTAACTAACTCAATCAGAACAGAAGGTAAGGGCGGAATTTTTGAACTTAATCTCTCTGGGCTGTTCAATACTTCTCTGACTTTTAACGACGCTTGTTGTTCAACCTTATTCATAAATAAGTTCTTCTCTTCTTTACCGAACATGACATCATAAAATGCAGTGGAAATTTCATTAGACATTACGATTCCTTTTATTCTTATATTAAACAGGCTTTTACAGTTTTATTTTTTCATTACTTTCGTTAATGATAGCTCAATGATAGCTCAATGATAGCTCAATGATAGATATTAACCATAGAGATAATGTTTTTATATGTGCATTTTAGGCCGTTTATTATACCTATAAAATAGTCTGTTTTATTATTGTGATGGAGAAAGCAGCAATAGTGAGAGCCATATAAATATGAAGTTTATGTCTGCTATATGTTCGGAAAGTTGACGTTAGGAACTCAAAAGCTAAAGTCAGCAATGTGCGCATTGCGGAAGTTAGAGGCAGCCTCATTAACGGCAGCTCTAAGACTTAAAGCGGTCGTTAGCATCAATGATTATCTTATGACGCTTTTTTGTGATTAAACTGATTCTGTTCAACGTACATATAGGCTAACTCAATTGAGCCAAAAAAATAACAAAGTAACTTAGTACGCTCTCTAATAATATATAAAGGTATTTTGGGGTTTTGTATTATATCAAGCCAAGTTTCTATAAGTGCTGGAGGTGGGAGCTGTTGAGCCATTTTATTCAATCCTTGAAAGTGGTTTGCCATTAAACAACCATAGTTTACGACTAATAATATGCAAGGTAGTAGTTAGCTCGACTACCCAAGGCTGTTTAGATTTTGACACTAATAATAGTTAGTACCAATCGAATTTTGTGCGCATTAGCGACAAAATATTTGCCACATATTTCCTAATGTATTACCTAGTATTCGACTAAAAATAATTTGCAGATAACAGGTGAGATACTTCGAAAGTTAATGAGTAAAACTTGGGGGGATTTAAAAAAGAAACTACAATACCTTTAGGTTCTTTTTTTATATATGGATATTCTCATGTCAGAATTCTTACCTAAACGCTTGGCTATCCTCAATAACAAAGTTTTAAATAGGAACATTGAACCCTCAGAGCTTAAAGAATATAAGTCTTTACTAGAACTTGCCAATGCAATTATGAGAGCGCATGAAATGAAAAATAACAAAACTGAATCACTTCATGAATAATGATTCTTTTTATTGGGAAGTACTAAACAAAGTCACTCAACTTGAACCAAATTCTGGTGATAAAGTCGCCTATCTAATAAGTTTGTATACGGATACGTTAACACCTGAACAAATTGAACACATTCTTGAAATGTACAGTAGACATAATCAACTCAACAAGAAAGTGCCTATAAAATAAACAGAAATAAAAAATATGGTCTATATTCTATGGTTAGTTGATTGAGTATTTCATTAAATTTGATGGAATTTAATAATAGGGATATTAAATGATTAAAATTATGGTTATAGATGATCAAAAGATTTTTTTAGATTATATAGCAATAGTTTTAAAAGATGCCTTTGATTCTATAGTTGATATAAGCACGCATGGTGATAGTGTTTTAGCCATGAATACCTTCGAAGACATAGACCCTGACATTGTTATCACTGACATATACATGCCTAAAGTTGATGGTTTTGAGTTGATTACACAATTCAAAAGTCACAAAAAAATCCCCATAATTGAGGCTTTTTTTGTTTGCGATATGCTAAAGTTCGACTGCTAAAACGCATTTAAGCAATCTACATTAACTTTTTTCAAAGTACTGACGACTAAGTGTTTCCGTATGAGCCAAAACCATCGGCATAACCATCGTATGGTTTAGCTATGCTAGTAAGCTCCTCTTCAATTCTAACTACTTCTGAATACTCTGGAATCAGTGTCTTCGTACAATAACAAGTCCACTCACTTGTCTCTTCATCTTTCTCAACACTAGTTTTAAAACCAAGGTTTGCCACCTTACTAGCAATAATATTGCCTGACCTTTTAGAAGGTACGGCCACAAAAAAGTCAATTTCAAGAGGTTTATACAAATCGAACCCGTTTTGTTGGAATTGATTTAATGCCTGACCTGTTTCATCATCAGGAAATTGATTCACTTAATCACCTCATTCAACAAGACAACAACCCTAAGCATCATAATCTCCTTCTTCAAATAGGTCTTCAGGCAAAGCCTCTGGCAATAATAGCTCATCCGTGTGACCAATGAAATCATCGTACTGATTCCCTTCGGGAGTTATGATTTCTGGATTCTGAAGTAAATCTAACCTGTCTCTCCCAAATGAGACCCCCCTCAATCCAGACATAGATGAAACAGACAGTAA
>MAAB01007911.1_pt1 | contig 10394 bp, 10 predicted proteins | sample 1115991 | NCBI WGS metagenome assembly MAAB01 (sample SAMN04961124, study PRJNA320927) | seawater metagenome | isolation source: sample BD02T18 sea water enriched with oil for 18 days | place: USA:Gulf of Mexico | collected 2013-07-27 | reverse complement strand
GACTTGTTATTTAGCCGTGGACCATATTTCGTTTTAGGTAACGCCTGCATAATTTTGTCCTGTGCTTGGGCAATATTATCCATGGCTTGTTGGGCGCTGATTTTACCTTGAATGGCGTTATCCAGATTGGGCCACCACTCGCGAAACAACAACGGGTAGTGAGGCACGTTTAAACCGGTATCTGTCCACTTGTTAACGCCGTCGCTTTGGTAAAACTCGATGAGCCCACCCCAGTGTTTTTTGTTTTTTTGTACGTATGCGGTTTTTAAGGTGGAGTGGCGAACCGGCGTACCGCCCACAATGAATTTGGCCAGTGCCGCCGATTTACTCACACAAAATTGTGCCCATAACCAAGATGCTGCCCGTCTGCCTCCTTGGGTATCTTTTGGGATGGTCCAGCTGCCAATATCTTGATACCCCACTTTCATGCCCTCACTCCAATAGCGACCATGCGGAGTGGGGGCCACTCGCCACACTGGCCAGCCCTTTTCATCCACCATGTCGCCTTTATGGAAGGCCGGTTCACTTAACCACAAGGAATATAAAAATATTTGCTGTGCCACATTGCCTTTAGCTGAGGCAATGTTGTTATCTTTAAAGGTGCCTAAGCGGGCTTCAGGAGAGGTATAGTTGGCTAACCAGTCAATGTACGTTTGTAATGCATAAACAGCAGCAGGCCCGTTGGTGGCGCCCCCTCGACGTACCGTAGACCCTCTGGGAATACGATCAACCGTGCGAATGCCCCACTCGCCTACGGGTACCCCATTAGGCAGGCCTTCATCGCCAGCGCCGGCAATGGACAGCCAAGCATCGGTGAAGCGCCAACCCAAGGACGGGGACTTTTTGCCAAAATCCATGTGGCCATAAACCTTTTTACCATCGATGGGGGTTTGGGTAAAAAAATCAGCGATGTCTTCATAGGCGGCCCAGTTAACTGGCACCCCTAAATCATAGGCTTGTTGCTCGCCATATTTTTTTGCGGTGTAAGCGCGAAATAATGTGCGAATGTCGGGGCGGGTAAACCAGTCATGTCGAAACCAGTATAAATTCGCAAATTGCTGATCGGGTAATTGCAGTTGCTGACCATCATAATCCTGACCAAATTTAAGGTTTATAAAATCGTCTAGATCAAGGTCGGGATTGGTGAATTTTTTGCCTTTATCTTGCATGTATTTAGTCAGGTTTACCACGCCTTGCACACGGGCATGGGTACCAATGTGGTCGGCGTCATTAACGTAAATGTCATAAAGGTGAGTGCCCTGACTGACCTGTCTAAAGATGGCCTCCACCACGGCGCCTTCCCCTAGGATGCTGTAATCAATTTTAATACCCGTGAGAGCCGTAAATTGCTTGGCTAGCACCTCTTTTTCCCAGCGGTGAGTGGGAATGTCCTCGCTCACTACGTGCACGGTTTTACCGCGAAACGGCTGACTTGTTTTATGAAACCAAGCCAATTCCTTTAGCATTTGGGGCTCGCTAATAGAAGCCGGCAGCAGGGTGTCCGCAATGTCTTTGAGTTGCCCCTTAGTCAGGGCGGTCTCGGCCTGACTGGTTGCGCCAACAAAGCAACTACTGAACACAATTACAAAGAATATTAAGCGCATCATAAAGTCAGCCATTCCAGTATAAAATCCACAGTATGCTTAAATTTTAGCCTTGCTTGCTTGCTTCACAAGTCTAACTGCTGATATTAATGCGCTTCTTCATGCTTTGCTTGAAGTTGGTCTACTAATTGGTCTAAGGACGGGCTGTTAATAGGGGTAATGCTATTTTCAGTGTGGGGTCTAGACGGTATGCCGGCTTTTAATAGGTCGCTGACATAATGCAGTTTGACGTGGCTGTCGTTTAGCTGAGGAAGTACCGCTTTTAGATACTTTAGTGTGCTGGCATGGGGGTGCCCAATGGCAATGGCACCGCCATATTTTTGAGCGATTGCCAGCGCCTTTTTAAACTGCTGGTGGATGTGATCTATATGGGCAATATTATCTAAAAATATGTCTCGGCGGGCACTGTGAACGCCGCTTTGAATAGCGGTTTGATAGGCAAGGCTATTGCCGCTGGTACGGCTATCAACAAAAAACAGCGTCTTTTGTTTCAGAACTTGCATCACCCACAGCATCTGATTTTTTTGAGTGGTGAGATGGCTGCCCATGTGATTATTAACCCCCTGTACATAGGGAATGCTATTAATGGCATATACAAGTTTGTCTTTAAAATGCTGTTCAGTAAGACCTTCATGTAAGGCCCCTGGTCCTAGGTCACGCTGATTTACTGTGCTCATGGGAGCGTGCAGTATCACTTCTTTACCTAGCCGTCCGGCACGAGTGGCTAAGGTAACACTGTGTTTACGGTGGGGCATTACGGCAAAGGTAATATTACCAGGCAGAGCAATGGCGTCTAAGCCTTTCTCAAGGCTATTACCTAAATCATCTATGATGATGGCCAAGCGTACATCGACAGGCTCAGCCAAAATGAAGGGGCTTAATACGCTAAGTGCCAGTAGACTCAGCAGGGTTTTCATCTGCTTGTTCATCCGTGGACTCTTTGCTTGGAACATGGCTGGCTAAGGGTTTAGGTGTGAGCACATTCATGCTTGTTAAAACCAATAGCGCTTGTTGAAGTTGGTAGTCTTTATTAACAAATTCTTTCTGAATTTTTGCAGCTTCGTCTTTTTTGCTCATTTCCTCGGCGTCTTTAGGGTTTTCTAAATGGCCCTTAAGATCAGACTCTTTGTAATAGCGGCCATCGGCAATAGGGGTAAACGAGCCTTGGTCCACTTTAATATCGGGCGTAATGCCTTTGGCCTGAATGGAGCGGCCATTCGGAGTGTAATAGCGGGCGGTAGTGAGCTTTAAAGCATGATCGCCGTTTAACGGCAATACAGTTTGCACAGACCCCTTACCAAAACTTAAGGTGCCCATAATCACCGCGCGGCCGTGATCTTGCAGTGCACCGGCCACAATTTCGGATGCCGATGCTGAGCCGCCGTTAATTAATACAATGACAGGGATGTCGGGTACTAGCGTGTCTACTGTGGCTTCATAACGCACATCGGCATTAGCCACGCGACCTTGGGTATAAACAATGAGGCCTTTTTCAATAAACACATCGCTTACCGCGACTGCCGCATCTAATACGCCGCCGGGATTGTTGCGTAAATCCAGTACTATGCCTTTAAGAGGTTGTTGACTTTGATCCATGAGCTTAGTGATGGCCGTATGAATATCGGCACCGGTATTTTCTTGGAACTGGGTGATGCGCACGTAGCCATAGTGGTCTTGCAGCAATTTATGTTTAACACTGGTGATTTTTATTTGTGCACGCTTCAGCTTAAACACCAACGGCTTATTTTCACCTTCGCGCATGATGGTAATTTCAATGGGGGAGCCGGGGGCACCGCGCATTTTTTCCACCGCGTCGTTTAAGCCAATGCCTTTTACGGGAGCGTCATCAAGCTTAATAATAAGGTCACCGGCTCGTATACCCGCTTGCGATGCAGGAGTGTCGTCAATAGGGCTAACGACTTTAATAAAACCATCCTCTAAGCCCACTTCAATACCAAGACCGCCAAATTTACCACTGGTGCTATTTTTTAAATCGTTAAAATCATCCGGCCCCATATACGAGGAATGAGGATCAAGGCCGCCCAACATACCGTGTATGGCATTCTCCAACAGATCTTTATCGTCCACCTCTTCAACATAACTGGAACGAATGCGTTCATAAATTTCAGCAAAGGTGCGCAACTCCTCCAACGGCAAGCGTGAGGGGGCTACTTGTGCTTGGCCTTTAATAACTTCTTCGGCATGGCCGCTAAATGTGGTGCTGCAAATAAGCAATGTCAGTAAAAAAGGGCGTAACATGTCTATCTCGTAATATTGATCGTTAAGTTAAGTCGCTTGTGAAGCGTAGTTATCACGCAGTGACGCTAGGCGGTTTTAATAGATAAATAATATTATAGCTATTTAATAGTTATAACAGATAGTTCTGAAATTTGTAGCGAAGTGGCGTAATTGTTGACTTATATGGACGTTTTAAACGATTTAGTGATGATTAACGCGCTTTTAGCGCTTTGATAGAGCTGTTAACCAGCCTTTGCGAATGGCGTAGTGTGTATACCCAATGAGCAATGCCGCCAAAACCATAGGTAAAATGATGATGCCTAGCCATTCACCTAGGGTAAAGTGAGTGTTTGCAGTAAAAGTGTGCAGCATAGTGATGATCATCCCCACAAAGGACGTTGTAAATACCCCCAATGCCTTTGATGTTTTAAAAAGTAAAAGCATGCAACCTAGCACGCCTGCAAATACCGAAACGAAAAATCCCGCAGTGGCCCACCACGGACGTAGATGAATAATGGCTTGCTCGGTTTGGCGGTAGGTCTCGAGCATATCGGGGTTTAACTGCACCATAAAATTAATGCAGCCCAGTGTATTCCAAAGCAGCATCAACATAGCAATTAGCCAAAAGCTCCAGTGAGGTGTGTTTGTGAGTGGAGCGGTCATGATTGGGGCCTAGTAACAAAAGGTATTAAGGACATAATAGCGCATACTTGAACGGCGCAATCCTTTACCACGCGCTATCTTAAGAAACGTGAAAACTAAAAAAAGTAACCCCAGCGTTATTGTCATTTTCACGCTTAAAACCCATTTTTACTAGCAGGTTAGCGGACGCAATATTGTCTTTATCTACACCCGCGGTAAACGTGCGATAGCGCTTGAAGATTTGGCAGTGGGTGAGTAATCCGCTTAAGCATTCTTTGGCAAACCCTTGTTGCCAGTACTCTTCGCCCAATAAATAGCCTAATTGTGCGCAGCCATTGTCGCTTTCATGAATAAAGATAAAACCCATAATTGTGTGTGAGTCTTGAGCGGTAATGGCCAATAATTCACTGTCTGAGGTTATTTTTTCAAGCCAAATTTTTGCCTGTGAAGGTGAATGCACATTAGAAAAGTATGATGGTAAAGAGGCTGTCACAGTGGGGGTTAATATTTTTACAATGGTATTCAGTAACGTTGGTGCTGGCGGATCGTTCAATAATGGTGGTGCCACGGTTAAGATCGCCAATCTTGGTGTATTAAAAGCCAGTGATAAAGGTGATGCAGGGTGCTTCATAGTGGCTCCTAAACGTTAGTGGTAATTGTAGTAAAGGCGGCGTTTGCAATTACACCGATTCTGCAAAATATTTCATGATTTCAGCCTTGGTCATTTCTTGTGTGGGCTTAGAGAAACAATAATAACCTGGGCGTTGATCGCTAAAATATTGCATTTGCATGGTAAGGTCAGGAAGCTGCGAAAATAAGCCCACAGGTACATTATATTCACCGGTTTTATTTAACTGATAAAACAAGTGAGTACCGCATTCGCCACAAAATCCTCGGGTAGCCCAGGGCGACGATGCAAAACGCTTAACGGTATCACCCCCAGTTAAGGTCACATTTTTTCCACATTGAACCGCGAAAAAAGGCGCTCCGCCCCACGTGCGACATGTATCACAATGGCATACGCTAAATTTAGGATTAATGTCGCTGGCGGTAATGCTAACCGCGCCGCACAAACAGTGAGATGTGTGTGGAGTAAGTGTCTCTGACATAAAGTAGTCCTTTAATATGTTAAATAAAGCAATGGTTGATAATGGTACAAGTTAGTTACGTGGCTGGACTATGAAGCGTTTTTTAACGCCGGTATTTTAGTGATTAAGTCAAACGACATTACGTTAATACTTTGGGCGTTAGCCTACTCTTGTATCGAAAAAATTGATTGCAGCAGAAAGAGTTATCAATTCAATAATGGCAGCCCCTATTTATTTTAATTTTTTACGAATACGGCTGAGTGCTATGGGTGTAATGCCAATATGTGAGGCGATCATTTTAAGAGGCAGCTTATCACGTAACCCAGAATTCTCTGCTAAGAAATTCAAGTAGCGTTGTTCGGCTGTTTTCTGAACAAAGGCATATTCGCGCTCTTCTTTTTTAATAAACAAATTTTCTAATAGCGAGTTGTAAGCCATTAAGAATCCCGGTTCATCTTTCATGATTTCAAAAAATGATTGCCAATCAAACTCAAGACATAACACATCATCTAAAACTTCAATACTAAATAACGATTTGCTTTGACGGGTCATGGCCTGGGTCGATCCAGCAATGCCTGGTGCACTTGCAAATGACTGGGTGAATTCCTTACCATCTTCTGACAAGCTAAAGTAACGCACATAGCCTTTCATTAAAAAATAGATTTTGGGCGCCAGCTGGCCTTGGTTAACTATAAGTTGCCCTGTTCTATAATGTTTAAGCTCACCTTTTAGACCAAATTTATAAAAATCATCCGCCTCGATTCTAGTATTGTTACCACTAAAATAAGCGATAAAATTTTGTAGTTGGTTTTGTATGTTCACGAGAGCATTTTCTGTTTTTTAGATATCAGATACAATGCCAGAAGCGTGATTAATATGCCAGATACACTATTGTTTAGTTGTGACATCGCAGCCCAGCCTTGGGGAATTACAACCAGAATGGGTATTAAATAGGTAAAGGCTAATAGGTGATTAGGCCCTACTTTTTGCACTAAATACTGTTGTAAAAAAAATGTAACCATAGTGGTGAATACGGTTAAATATATAATGATTTGCCAAAATTCATTGTTGCGCCAAGCAAGACTATCAAGCTCTCCAAAAACTATCATTAAAGGCAATAACATCACGCTGCCGAACATCATGATATAAAAAGATCCTTGTATCGGCGGAACATCAGCCCCCCACTTCTTAACCAATACCACATGAATGGACAAACTCAGGCAGGCCAATAAAAATATGCCATCTCCGATATACCAGGTAAATAAATTAATCGTGTTATTAAAGGCCAGTAATACCCAAACGGCACCGATGGTCCCTAATACAAAGCCTAATAACTGTGTTTTTGATGTCTTTAATTTAAGATAAAAATAGGTAAGTAGAATGCTTAGCAGTGGAACTAATGTGTATATAACCGAGGTTCGCATCGCAGAGGTGGTTTTTAACGATTCGAATAAACCCATAAAAAACAACACTAAAAATACACTAATTAAACTGTAGTTTAAATAGACTTGTTTGCTTTCCTTAAATTGAGTCTTAGACGCTTTATGATTAATAATAACAAGTGGAATCATCAATAGGCTGGCCAATATAAACCGCAAGCCTGTACTGGCGATCGAATTCGCATAAGGTATTAAATCGGCTGAAACCACAAAAGATGAGGCCATTAAGCTGACCCAAAGTAATAACATTAGATTGTTTGAAATTAAACGTTTCATGTTACCTAAGTAACATCCTTTGAAATGAATTTTGAGAATAAAAACTCTGATATTGCAGGATCTAAGTCCAATTCAAAGTCACTAATAAGGATTTCATGTAATTGCGTGGCACTTGTTATTACGGTGGTAACGGTTTCATGATTACGAATACGAAAAAGCTCACTATTTCTTAATGAAAGTATATCATTATAAAATTTACGGCAAACCACCATGTTATTCACAAACGCAGCATTTGGGCTTTTATGTGAATAGAAGTGGGCGGGTAAACATTCGGCTTCGCTATAGTGATGTAAATTAAATGTATAAAGAGTAAAGAAGGCATCCTCTTTAAATACTTGATAACAATAATCGTTGTGTGAGTTTTTAATGATGCGGTAAACCGCATCCCCTTGATCTTGCTCTAACCCAAGCTCCAGTTTAACAGGCAGTCGAGCGCCAAAATGGCCAAAGCCTACATCAACAATATAATCATCGCCTTCTAAATTTAGTAAGGTGATTCTATGGGTTCTAGCGACATCAACATCACGGTTGTACACAACCTTGGCCATTAACAACCTAACGTCAAAACCGATTTCGGATAACACGGTAAGCGTCAGTTTATTGTGCTCAAAGCAATAACCACCGCGTTTTTTTTCGACAATTTTGTTGAATATGGCATCAACTTCTAGTGAAATATCCTGACCTAAAACAGCGGCTAAACTATTAAAACTATAACGAGCAATGTGCTTGCTTTGTAATTCACGTAAAAATTCAACATCTTTTGAAACTGTTAATTCTAAATCGGCTAAATACGCATTGCTAATAGTCTGAAGCGATAGGCTGTTCGTCATTTTCATCTTCCATCAATATTCTATGCCATTCACTATAACCGAACCGTTCCCTGTTGTAATAAACCTAGGTTTAGTCCGCTGAATAAATTATTTTCACGGAATAAACTTGGGTTAATTCGGAAAACTTATCCATCACATAGACTTTAGCCCTACACATTAATAATTATTTAATCTAAATAGAGGATAAAGAATATGCGAATTACGGTATTGGGTGCTGCAGGCAGCGCGGGTAGTAGAATAGTCACCGAAGCCTTATCAAGAGGGCACCAGGTCACCGCGGTAGTAAGAAGTGAAGAGAAGTTTCATCAACTACCTAATGAAGCGGTTAAGCGCCTAGGAGATGCCAGCCGAGTAGAAGAGGTTATTGCCTTAAGTAAAAACCAAGATGTAGTCATAAGTGCTACTCGCCCGCCAGAAGGACAAGAACAGAAGCTTGTAAACATCAGCCAATCATTATCGACGGGATTGGCTCAAACCAAGGTTCGCTTAATTGCAGTAGGCGGCGCTGGCAGCCTGAGTGTGGCAGATAAAATTGACACGTTAGTTGTGGATGACCCTCGCTATGTGTCACCCGCATGGCGAGATATAGCTGTGGCCTGCGTAGATCAATATAACGTGTATAAAGCGAATACCCACGTTAACTGGACGTATCTAAGCCCACCGGCCATGTTATTACCCGGTGAAAGAACGGCCAAATTTCGCTTAGGTAAAGATAAATTATTGGTGGATCAACAAGGGCAATCGCGAATATCCATTGAAGATTTGGCCGTGGCGCTCATCGATGAAGCCGAACAAAACAATTATCCACAGCAACGTTTTACTCTTGCTTACTAAAAACGTATTAAATAGCGGAGACGTTTCATGAAAATTATTAAGCCAGTGTCTCACAATCTTCTATAGTTTTAATAACCATACTTAACGGATTACATAAAAAGTTAAGATACCTTTTATCTCCATTAATTGGGTTAATCGAAAGGTGCAAAACCTGCCCTAAAAAAGGGTGCTTTCCTCCATCTATGTATGAAAACTCAATATTCATAGGACACATAACGTCTGCAGCACGGAGTTCCAGCCCGCTTGCGGGCGATCGTGCCTGCACTTGTTAAAGCTGTGAACCAGCTAATACATGAATGAATCATTGTCATAGTAATGCACTACAGCCTCTATATCTTTCTCTATTGTGAGCTCGTCAGAACCTTGCTCCATGTTTTCCAGAACTGACCTTAACTCAGCAATAGACATAAGCAAGGAATAGCCTTTGGAGCCTGGATACGTTGGCTCATCAAATTCATCTCGATCATCTTCGCCTTCGTCGTCAATTATAAGAATTTTCGTACTAGCAGATAAGTCAGAACCAACTTTAAAATAGACATCGAAAAACCATTCATATTGGTCATGCTCATCGATTAGTTTCTGGAAGGTTGATCTATATCTCATTAAGGAAAGAAGTCCGAATTATTACTGAGCTTTAACGCCGCTATAAAAGGCGCGGCTTTTGCCGCGTCCAATGGAGCGTAGCGGAATGATTTTTAATAGCCTTGTGTACGCGCAGCATGGGCATGAACTAATGAGGTGAAAGACCTCTGTAGGAAAGTCACCATCCTTAGCGATTATTAATGTCGTTATTAGATGATAACTACTAGTGAATGGCAAGGGCTTAACCGCGAGGTTCGGTCCGGAGGAGCCAAGCGCAGCGAAGACAACGAACGAAGTGAGAATGACCGAAGGGAGTGGTAACCCGGACGCACTCTTGTTAAAAGAGGGCGAGCTGATGAACAAGAATATCATATGAGGCGTAGGCTGGAGGCACTTGTTAGGTTGAGAATGCACAAGACAACGAAGCCATGTGCTGCTCTTAAATAAAAAGCAGGGCCACCGTAAATGATGCAGCAGTGCAGGGAAAGTTCATGCTCCCCTTTTTGTTTATAAAGAGGGGAGAGATCTGCTTAACAAGCGATCGATTATAAATAACCTGTAAGGCTCAGATATATAAGGGTCTTGGCTCTTTTGTTTTCACTGCCAAAAGAGAGCGAATCAGGTGAAAAGAAAAATCGATAGCGTCAACAAGGGCAACCCTGTTGGTGATTAAACAGAAGTCAGCAGACGGCATACGAAAGCATGGATGCTGAAGGTAGAGCGACGCAGGATGCCAAAGCCGAGTAGCCAAATGCTCAGCGTAATGGCTGAGACACGGTGAAGGCCTGAACATTTAGAATAAAGGAGGAGCCTTGTCTAACTTGAACAAACGAACGCAGCCCAGCGATGACGACATTCAGC
>MAAB01030541.1_pt1 | contig 10399 bp, 10 predicted proteins | sample 1115991 | NCBI WGS metagenome assembly MAAB01 (sample SAMN04961124, study PRJNA320927) | seawater metagenome | isolation source: sample BD02T18 sea water enriched with oil for 18 days | place: USA:Gulf of Mexico | collected 2013-07-27 | reverse complement strand
GGCTGGATTTCAATTCCGCAAGATAATAGCGCCAAAGGTAATGTGACTTGTATTAGACACGCCCATGTGAGCGTAAGACACTGCTAAACTTCACTTTCTAATAAATAATGAGAAGCCCGTTACGAAAGTGACGGGCTTTTTGCTGTCTGGGATTTAAAGCCATGCAGCTGGGTAATGTGGCTCGTATTAGATATGCCCATAACGGAACATAGAGCGATCTGTAAATGAATTGGATAGATTGATTGCTTTATCTTTCTATAATGCTAATTGTCCCGTTATAGCCCTTCTAAGATAGAGGGTCTAAGCGAAGAGACTAAAGCTACTTTGATTTATATGATATCTATTTGTCTGGGCTAGTGATCAGTATTAGCGTTATAATATCTTTGCTAAACCTTATCTATGATCGCTTTACACTTAACAGTGATATGGGATTACTGCGTTATTAATTAAGTTGTAAATAGCTATATAAGTAACAGATTTTCTTTACCGAAATGTGAGTTTGCTATTTAACGCTACAAAGCTAGACAGTTATCTAGCTTAGTTTTCTAAAACACCCACTACCATTGAAATAAGAAATAATGCTGAAGCAGGGATCATAGTTAATATGAATAAAGTATTTAAATCTAACATGGTCTTTCCTTGTCTCTTTCGTCTTTAAAATAAAGCTAATAACTAATGCGAAATGTGTGTATTTATTACTAAGTTGCAATAAGTATTACAAAGGTTGTGCCAATGTTAGGATTAATTGTTAACAGGCTGATAAATAAGGGTATTTAATTTTAGTTTTTCTTTGAATATATGAAGGATGTTTAATTCTGATTTGGTAGGTGGTTATAAAGACTATTTTATGGTTAAAAATACCTATAAATCATTGCACAAAGTAAATTGCTAATATCTTAGGATCTCAATATCGGGACAGTCATTCCCAATATTGAGATAGGAACCTAGTTATTAAGGTAAAATAACCTTATTGAATGCATCACGTAATACTTGTCCACTGGCGCCATTTTTACCAGCACACTCACTCAAGTGTTGTCTGAACTTACGTGCTCCAGATAAACCATTACAGAGTCCTAACATATGACGTAGTACATGCCACGCTCGGCCGCCATTTGCTATTGTCTGGTCGATATAGGGAACCATTAAATCAACCACTTCAGATCGTGATAATTTTGTAGTGTTTGCTTGGTATATTTCATTATCTGCATCAGCGAGCATATACGGACTGTTATAAACTTCTCGTCCAATCATTACGCCATCAATATGCTGAAGGTGTTCATTCGCTTCTGAGAAGGTTTTAATGCCACCATTAATAGATATTTCTAATGCTTTAAAATCATTTTTTATTTGATAGACACGATCATAGTCTAATGGCGGAACGTCACGATTCTGTTTAGGGCTTAATCCAGTCAACCAAGCTTTTCTTGCGTGGATAATGAAATGGTTACAATCAGCCTTTGATACTTCTTCAATAAAAGTATGTAAAAACTCGTAAGAATCTAAATCATCGATTCCGATCCGAGATTTTACGGTAACCGGAATATTCGTCGCTGCTTGCATTTGATTAACACACTCAGCAACCAAAGCAGGCTCAGCCATTAAACATGCGCCAAATCGACCGTTTTGAACTCTATCTGACGGACAACCAACATTAATGTTTACTTCATCATAACCATATTGCTCGGCAATTTTGGCACATTCGGTCATGGCTTTAACATCACTACCCCCTAGCTGTAATACTAATGGGTGTTCTGCATCGTTATAGGATAAGTAATCTCCTTTACCACGTAAAATAGCACCGGTAGTGACCATTTCAGTGTAAAGCACCGTGTGTTGCGTCATTAACCGATAGAAATATCGAGAATGTTTATCAGTCCAATCGAGCATGGGCGCAACACTAAGCTTGTGATTGACTGTTGGCCTTTCAATATTTGGCTTGGTGTCGGTAATTATGGTCATGTAGTTAAGCTCCAAATCGGCTTAAATCGCCTGTACTTTCATTGATTGTCCGTTTGAGTGCTCCATAAGTGTTCCATTTTGAGTAGGACGACTAAGGAAAATATTTATGGCATCAGTAATAATTAATAGATGCCATAAGGTAAACGGGGATTTCAGCTATGGTTGTACAGTTTGAGTAAAGAATGAATAGTGCAATTATACCTAGGGAATCTAGAAGATTCAGTAAAAAATAATCAGGGAAGAAGTAATGAAGTCATTAGATAAGGTTGATGAGTGAGCTAAAGAGATAGCGTAGGGAGTAGCTACATCAAGTAGCTCTACAATATGTATTTTTAAGTTAGCAAAAAGGAATAAATTAAAGACGGATAACTTTATAGATTTACTAACTGAAAAAGGCTATCTATCATTTATAAATGAAGCACATGCATTAATTTACACTGGTATTGAAAGAGGTAGATAAGCTTAAAAAGAAACGCTTTGATGAGTACTTTAAGTGGTCAAATAGTTTGATGTTCAGAAGGGGATAAATTTTGGTCATTCACAAGGCTTTGAACTAAAGCAGTAATACAATAGAGGTAATAATTTATGAGTCAATCAATGGAAAATTTTGCAGCTACTTTGGAATTGCTTGAAGCAGAAATTGGACTTGAAGATTTAAGCCAGTTATTAGCGGATATGCTGCTTGTTTGTTCTACTAGAATAGTAGGTGATGTTCCTAATAATTGGACTGTCAAAACAGATATTGTTAATGGTGAGGTGACAGCTATTACTGATGCTGCCTTGTCTAAAGTTAATGTTTTATAACATTAACTTTATTATCAGTAACCAAGAATTGACAACATAGTTATTTACTAGCTTTACGATATACCATAACCATTTTTTAAAGTTGAAGAGTATTTACAGCCTGTTTAACGTCTAATAGCATTAGTAACGATGAAACCGTTACAAGCCTTATCTTTGTGAACCTTGTTATAACCGTTGTTGTTCTGTTTGTATTTATCTAACCAGAAAGTGCAAGAAGCATCATCAGACGCATATTTAGGTTTTGTAGAGTAGGTATCTTTATTTATAGGCTTATAATCATCATAATAAATATAAGACTTTGACTTAGTGAAAGGCTTATTAAAATCCAATGGTACCCTTGTACGAGGTTTATCTAAATTTGGGTTTGTACTATTTTTAGGTTGCACTATCGGAGTCTCATCATACGGTTTATATGGAATTGCTAAGTAATAATACAAAACAAAGGCTAAACACAAAAAAAAGATTACACTCAGGTATTTCATTGAACTTCCTTGTTTAACAGCTTGTTAGCTGTATTACAGATTATTCTTCCTGTCTCGACCGCTTTTTACAAGCCAAGCCAAATATTCAACACCATAATTTGTAATAGCAATATGCTTATCCTTTTGGATGATTAGTTCGCTTTATATAGACATAAAGCTGTAACGAAAAATGCTGATTACGGCTATTGCTAGGAAAAAGACACTAACTACTCCAAAGAATCTTGTTAAGTGTCATTATATTTACTCGCCCACACCAACGAATTTTGATAGTAATCTGTTAGTTTCTCATATTCAATATTAACCATTTCGGCATTTCGTTTGGTGTTATACCAACTGCCTTTTTCATAATAACTAACGGTTCTAAGAATGTATTTTAACGGAGAAGGTTTATCACTTATTAGTGCTGCTACTACTTCAGCAGGCAAAGATAAACTGTTAACTATTTTATCAAGTGGGGAGTCTAGCATGGCATCTAACAAAGAAAATAACCCAACCAGAAAGCTAGATCCTGTATGTTCAGGCATCGTTTTCTCTGCTATTAATTCACAAAACCTTGCCCTGACAATAGCAAGTCGAGTTAATTCTTTTGGCTTGTTTTTAGCTAATATTCCGGCAGTTAACAGTAAAATTAATTTTTTAGTTTGGACTTCACCTAAATATATTAAAGCATTTTTAATTGAGGTTATCTCTTGGCTTATTGGTAATATCCCTGAGTTAATAAATTTGAATAACTTAAAAGAGAGTGCTACATCTCGCTCAAAATAACTGGTGATACAGTTAACATTCAACGGCGTTTTCAGGCATTCTTGCATCAAACTTAACAAGATTGGTTGGTTACTATCTATTTCATTACTTTCTGACATTTCAGGTCGACAAAAGTAATACCCCTGAAAAAAATGAAAACCTAATTTTTTTGCCTGTATAAATTCTTCTTTAGTCTCAACTTTTTCTGCAAGAATCTTTAAGTTCTTTCTCGTTTTCAGTTTTTTAATTAGCGGGGAAAGTTCACTAAGTGAAGTTGCTTGAATATCAAACTTGATTAGTTTCATTAAATTGAAAAAGCGATTCCATTCAGGTTTATAAACAAAATCATCTAAGGCTAAATGGTAACCTTGATGATATAAAACTTTGCATGCTTGATAAACTTCATCAGAAGGGGAAACGGTTTCAAGTATCTCTATCATTACTTGTTTTGGCGGTAAAATTAAAGGTAAACAACTTAAGATAGATTCTTCTGGAAAGTTAATTAAGGCTGGTTTATTGTCGGTTATTAACCCTATCCCCTGACTTAGGTGAGTTCTTATAATTAATTTTGAAGTTGCTCTATGAGGATCTATTTGTGGAAAAAAATTCTCAGGTCCGCCTCGATATAACAACTCATATGCTACAACATTCTCTTTTCGGTTCAATATAGCCTGTCGCGCAGTATATACTTTCATTATATTGTTCTTCTCATCCGTGATAAATTTGAGCTAAGTGAATATAAAAACAATTTATTGGTTTTTGGTCATCTATGGTTGTTTGATATTTATCTTTGATTAACTAGGAATAGGGTCAGGTAATAATTTATTTATTAACCAGATGTCTCCTTGCTTTATTAACTTTACTTTTTTCAAATCTTTATATATTTTTCCTTGGCGGTAACCTGTAAATAAAATAGTTAACCTTCCTGAGGTTCTAAACTCATCCCTAACCTGTATATCACCTAAAGCGGCATCAATTTTAACTGAGTCAAATGACATGTTAAATAATCGTCGGGCAACATTTTTAGTCGTTTTATATTTGCTTATTTTTTTAGCTAAATTGGCAGTACATAAGTTCTTCGCTTTGTTGATATTATTTTGATTATATATAGCATCAAAAAATGCTACGGCAACATCCTCGGCATTACTTTTAGGTTCAGAACCACAACCACACATCGCCAAAGCAATAAAAATCGCAATAAAAAATTTTTTTATAAAATTCACTAACCACTCCTTATTAGAACTAAAAGTTAATTGCTATTACGCTTCATATAACTCTGTAATAACGCCTAACGCTAATAATGGTGTGGCTTTATCTTTTGTTAAATAAAGCGGCTTTGCATTTATACCAGGGGTATAACTTTTTTTTGCCAACTTTATTATCCAATTGACCGAAGAGTATGTTTTTTGTTCATCACTCATAATTCACTCGCTTATAATAAGTAGTTAACTAAGGATGCACATTGAAACGAAGACGATAATGTTTAACATTATTTAAGGGGATATTGAAATATTTTGCAGATACTCAATACTCCAGTGCCGGTAGCTACGCTATCATAGGAACTTTCAAGTCCCCTTAGACCGCTGGCTTTGCGTCCTAAGCTTTTGCTTAGTTTGCCTTTTTCAACTGATGCACCAGTATGATAGCCGACTTTTTTATTTCTGTAAACGTTACCTAAACGACTGCTTCGTTAACGATAGCGGGAATTAAAACAAACAAGTTTATAATTCTGCTTAGCGCACCAAAGGAACATAAACTCAGTAATGAAACATCAGTTTTAATATCTAATTGAGCTCTAGAAAGGGACTTACCATGAGAGATGAAATTATCGGAATTAGCGATGAAGTGGAAGTTTACTTTGGGACCCTTTTTATCTTCATTTTTATTGAGGGCTCCTATAGGGCTCCATAAATACCTTTGGGTCAGTAGGAATACATGTTTATGTCCAATCTAGCACGAACTAAATACAAAGCTGATGAATAGTGAGTCGATACATTTCCGCTGAAAGCTTTCAAATAATTCAATAAAGATACCTTTTCACCCTCTTTTGGGTATAACCAAGAGACAGGTAAGTTGCTACATTCATTGTAGGCATTAGAGCGTGCTCAAAATAAATTCAATTGAGCAAAGCTAAATTTACAATATTAGGTGTATACCCGTTTCACTTGAAGATACAGGATTCAGCTGGAGTGGGTATATAAGCAAAATTACACTTATGAGGGGTAGGTATGACAGATAATAATTTCAATCAGCCATTAGGCGGTAATCAAATGCCACGTTTTGGTGGTCCAGGTACAATGTTTCGCTTACCAAGTAGTGACATAAGCAACGACTTAGATATTGGCATTTTAGGTGTGCCACTGGATATTGGGGCGAGTAATCGAAGTGGTACACGCTTTGGTCCTCGTTCAGTGCGCAATGAATCAGTCTTAGTACGCCCTTATGGTATGTATACCAAAGCTGCGCCATTTGATAGCTTTCAAATTGCCGACATTGGTGATGCACCAATAAATACATTCAACCTTGCTGACTCTATTCGCATTATTGAAGAACATTACGACACCGTTATGGCGAGCAATATTAAACCAGTGACTGTTGGTGGCGATCACACGATCAGTTTGCCTATCTTGCGAGCTTTGCATAAAAAGCATGGCACCATGGCATTAGTTCATGTTGATGCTCATGCCGATATTAATGATTCTATGTTTGGTGAAAAAGAGTGTCACGGTACTATTTTCAGACGTGCTATTGAAGAAGGCTTAGTTGACCCGAAAAAAATGATCCAAATTGGTCAACGCGCAACGGGTTATAGTGCAGGTGATTTTCAATGGGCGGTAGATCGCGGCGTAAGAGTTGTTCAGGCTGAAGAGTGTTGGTTGAAATCGTTAGCACCACTGATGGAAGAAGTTCGAGAAATTATTGGTGGCGATACACCAACCTATTTAACCTTTGATATAGATGGTATTGATCCTGCCTTTGCGCCAGGCACTGGTACACCCGAACCAGCAGGGTTAACTTCACCGCAAGCTTTAGAGATTATTCGTGGTATGTGGGGTACTAATCTTATAGGTGCTGACTTAGTGGAAGTATCACCACCGTACGATACTTCAGGGAATACGTCTTTATTAGCAGCCAATCTCATTTTTGAAATGCTGTGTAGCTTTCCTGGTTGTATTCGCAGATAAAAAATCGATAGTGACATAACGACAGAAAAGGGTGTATACCTCAGGGTATACGCCCTTTTTTTATTGTTTCTTATCCCTTATTTGTAAAGCTTAGACGAAAGCACTGTTTAATCTGTATGTAGAGTCTGCTGGCTGGGATCTAATGAATAACATACTGTTCAGTGCCGTGTATAGCACTGACCCAGTAATGTGAATAAATTGACAGGGGTTGTCTTTAATGGTGATTAATTGTAGCCGAGCACGTAACAGTTATTTGCTTCTTGCTCTACAACTAAGCTTTTTTTATGTAAGTTAGCAGCAAAGTTATGGCTAAATTCAACATCAGCGTTATCAATATATTGATTAGATAAGCGCTCTTCATTACTTGTTGTGTTTGACACCTGAGAGGTTTTTGCTTTGATATGGTCATTCATAATCACTCACCTATTGTTGTCATGTGTTGCATTAGCTTATTACTATTTCAGAAGTGACTCGATTAAGAAATACCCAAACGGGGGGATTACTCCGATTAGTCATGAAGTGCCACTTTAATAAAGCCATCGCGGTTAGCTATTGAAATAATAGTACTCTTTAAACGTAATTCCCAATTATGAAGAGTTTTTGCTTTGACTGATGGTGCGTGAATAAATCTATTAAGTTTGATGCTTGTAAAACTTAACGTTCATTGTTTTGTATTTAACATGGGCTGAAATTGTTATTCAATAGATAAAACAGGTTACAGCACAGATTGTAATCACTCATCCTGCCAATGGAGTAATGCAGGCATTGCGAACGCTGGACTTACTGATAACACGGTAATAAAAGCAATAACAATGTGGTCAATTAAAACGGTTAATGAGCGCGTCCGCTTATTAAGTAATTGGTTTAACTTAATGATAGATACTCAAACTAGTTAAGCTAAGTGACGAAAATAAGAGGAAGTAGATTGAAACTTTTCACTGCGGATGTGAGTCCGGAAAAACAGGCAATAGACAAGGCTAATGCTTTGATTCAACCGAATCATAAAGCGTATGGTCAGCTAAATAAACACGCCTATTTTAGTCAAAGTTATACCGATTTACATGCTAGACCTTTTCCCGTGTCGAATATACCGCTGCGCGTTTCACAAGTGTGTTTTCTTCATCAAGAGGGAGATAGCCAAGCGGTTGAATTAGCACACCTTCATGAATTATGTCATCGATATAGCGTCAATCCTCCTTTAGCCAATGCGTCGTGTTTTTACCAAAAAATGGGTGAATATGAAATAAGGTGGGAGCGTCATACTGAATTTAGCAGTTATACCTTTTTAATACATGACAGCGGACTAAAACCTTTTGGCTGCCCACCGGTAGCGCTAGTGCCTATTGATTGGCTTGAAGGAATATCGGGCGAATTAATTGCTGCCGTGCACATTGATGCGTTAAGTAAAGATAGTGTGACCTTAGAAAGAGATCATTTACGTCAATATTTTGAGGGACAACGGTTAATGGGCTCTGAGTTACATAATGGCGAGGCTATTATACTCAGCGCATTGCGCTTGCATGAGGATAACTTTAACCGAATATTGTTGGTTAATTCTAGCTTGAATGAATGTCAAAGCGGTCGCGTGCTTAGGGCACTGTTAGAAATTGAAGCTTATCGAAATATGACCTTGTTGGCTTTTCCGCTAGCGCAACAGGTGAGCGCTAAAGTCAGCAAGATGGAATCGCAATTGGCGATGTTGCTCAAGAAGCAAAAAGATATTAGGTCGTCGAATGATGAGCAGCAGCAATTGGCTGAGTTGTCATCAATGTCAGCCAATATTGCAGAAATTATCGCTAGTTCGCGTTATCGCTTTGATGCAGGCAGTGCTTATTATGAAATGGTGCGAAGTCGACTGGCTGAATTAGAAGAGAAAGACATTAATGAGTTACAAACCTTTAGTGCCTTTATCGACCGACGGTTATCTCCGGCTTATCGAACCGTACTTGCCGCAAAACGCAGGCTTGATGATTTATCGAGTCGAGTCGATCGCGCGAGTGACTTTTTACGCACAAGAATTGATATGGCTATTGAAGCACAAAATCAGGCCTTGCTGACTTCAATGGATAAAAGAGCGCAGATGCAATTCAACTTGCAGCAAACGGTTGAAGGGCTTTCGGTCATTGTTATGACCTATTATGTATTGTCACTGTGTAAGTATTTATTGGATGCCAGCAGTAGCCTTGGTTTTACTTTTAATAGAGAAGTGGCGTTGATGTTGTTGATGCCAGTTGTGCTTATTAGCGTCTGGATGTTCAGTCGACGTATAAAAAAATCAATAAAGAAAATTGTGCCCTAATGGTAAGAACTTATTAGTTAACAATGAAATAAGTTTGTTATTTATACAGTTGTGAACAGAGTTTTAAATGGATTGGTTGGTGTACTCCCCTAAAGGGGGTACTTAACTTGATAGGGCTAGCATAGTCTAAGTTATTATTTTTATAGCGGGATCAAAAAATGTATACATATAACAAGCTCTATATTAATGGTGACTGGCAATCGTCGAACACTGAAGAAACCATTGATGTGATCAATCCGGCTAACTCAGAACTGTGTGCTAAAACACCCAGTGCCGCAATTGAAGATGTTGATAAGGCAATAGCAGCAGCGAAACAGGCATTTTCGCAATGGTCAGCAACAACACCAGCGGAGCGAAGTCAGTTGATTATTGCTATTGCTGATGAAATGCAAAATAGACTTGATGATTTAGTGAATGCTATTTCGACTTCTATGGGTTGTCCTAAACATCTTTCAGTTGATATTCAAGTGCAAGGCGCTATTGATGCCTTTAGAGGTTATGCAGATATGACCTCTTTTGTTGAAGAATCTTCAACGGAGCACGGTGTAATGCAATGCCATTCTGCTGTCGGGGTTTGTGTTTTAATAAATCCATGGAATTACCCATTATCTCAACTCGTTGGAAAGCTAGGCCCAGCAATGGCTACCGGTTGTACTGTTGTGGCTAAACCTGCAGAGCAAACACCTTTGCAAGACCTTATTTTGGCTGAAATCTTTGACAAGGTTGGCGTACCTGCTGGCGTATTTAATGTTATCACCGGTTATGGATACAAAATTGGTGAGCATTTATGTTCACACCCTGATGTTGATATGGTGTCGTTTACAGGCTCGACAGGAGCGGGCATTAAAGTTGCTCAAGCGGCGTCAACAACCGTTAAACGTGTTTGTCAGGAGCTGGGTGGTAAATCTCCGTTTATTATTACTGAA
>MAAB01007909.1_pt1 | contig 10407 bp, 12 predicted proteins | sample 1115991 | NCBI WGS metagenome assembly MAAB01 (sample SAMN04961124, study PRJNA320927) | seawater metagenome | isolation source: sample BD02T18 sea water enriched with oil for 18 days | place: USA:Gulf of Mexico | collected 2013-07-27 | reverse complement strand
ATGTGATGCTAGAAGCAAAAAGTTATGGTTTTGAAAAAGTAAAAGCTGAACAAATCGCCTTAGGAAAACAGGTACGTCAACTGTTAGCTAGTAAAGGTATTGTCAGTGTTGCAGCTCCTGGTTTTGAAGCGCCAGGAGTCGTGGTAAGTTATACCAATGATGTTGATATCCACAACGGCAAAAAATTTGTCAGTCAAGGAATGCAAATAGCGGCAGGTGTTCCACTACAATGTGATGAAGGTGATGATTTTATGACTTTTAGACTGGGCCTTTTTGGCTTAGATAAATTGCATAATATTGATCAAACGCTAGCAAATTTAACTCAAGCATTGGAAAGTGTTTTTCTCAGTAATAACTAACAAATAACTAAATGGCGATAATATGAAAACAAAGTATAAAGTGATCCAAGCAGGTATAGCTGATTTAGAACAAGTCAGTAGCTTGTTTGACCGTTATCGCCAATTTTATCAACAAAAAGCAGATATTGCTTTGGCGAGAGACTTTATAGCCGAAAGAATTACAAACAACAGTTCGGTGATCTTTTTAGCCATAGACAATGACAACAACGCCCTTGGTTTCACGCAGTTATATCCAAGTTACTGTAGTGTTGAAGCGAAACCTATATTGATCTTATACGATTTATTTGTTGATGATCGAGCAAGAAATCAAGGAGTTGCTAAAGCATTAATGAACCGTGCACTTGAGTTAGCAAAAATGACTCAAGCTTGCCGAATTGATTTGGAAACGGCAAAAGACAATCATCAAGCACAAGCACTTTATCAATCACTTGGTTACCAGCTTGACAATGACTATGACAAATATTATTTAGAGGATTTTTAAAAAACTGGGTTAACTCAAAATGTTATTTTTGACAACCACTTAGCATAGAGTTGCTCAGTAACACGATTCAAAACAGCGACATTCTCGGTTAAATTGACTTTCATTTGAGTATGGCTTTGTTCACTTTTGCTCTGAGTGAGTAATTGTTCTGCATATGTATCAAACCAAGCGTTTAACAATGGCTCAGTCATTTCGATATGACACTGCATCGCGAGGACGTTATCACCATAACTATACGCTTGATTTTCACAATATTTGGAAGAAAACAACAGTTTTGCTTGAGGTGGGAGTGCAAACGTTTCATCATGCCAATGAAACATTATAAAAGGCTCTTCAATATCACCTAACCATGCATTAGCTTCTGAATTATTCTCGCGAAAACAAGGAAACCAGCCAATTTCCACCGCAGGATTTTTACTGATTTGTTGCCCTAATGCTTTACTGATCAACTGACCACCTAAACAATGACCAATAATGGGTAGACCTACAGCAATTGCCTGACGAATAAGCCTGACCTCTTGTTCAATCCAATCTATATCATCATTTACGCTCATCGTGCCGCCTAAAAATATTAAGCCAGCGATAGTATCATCAAGTTCAGGAATGGTTTCATTCTCATAACTATGAATAACACGGTATCGGATGTTTCTCCGCCGTAAAATCGTGGCGACATATCCGGGAGCATCATCAACCGTATGCATAAAAATGAGTAGTTCTTTAGCCACTATTTTCAATATCCCTTAGCGAATTTTTAAGCCCATCACCTAAAACAAAACAATGATATTTCATGGTCTTTGCTCAATGTTAAGCAAGTACGGGCTCAAGGGACTTTTTTCTTTTCATAAACACTTGTACCCCGATATAAATAAACATCGCAATCAATGCCATACTGCCAGAGACAATAAACATTGTGCTATAGCCTAAACCCGCTCCAAGTACTGAGGCTGAGATATTGGGACCTATAAATTGCCCAAATCCTTGCACGCTAGGCATTAATGCGATTAAAGAACCTTTTCTGTCCATATGAGCCATCATTGCCGACTGATAAACATCAACAAAAGTCCAGAGGGTCATAAAGCCAAACAGAGAAATCATCACATTAAATTCAGTGATACCACCTTTAAGCATGATAACGATAAACGCCATAGCAAAGAGAGAAACAAATAATGGCTTGAATAAACCAAAACGTGAACAAAGCAAAGCACAAACACAACCAACAATAGCGAATATAGAAGACCAAGTCAGAATGGGTCCCATCCATTCCTCAGATATACCATCGGCATGTGCAGCTAACTCAATATACGTATATTAGCCGCCTATATTAATATAGGTAAATCCTACCGCGACTAAACAGATCATAGGAACAATACGAGGGACCTTCCAATCAGCAACATCTTCTTGCATAGCCTGTACATCGGCCTGCTCTTGTTCTGTTAATGGACGACTCGGTAACCAAGGTGTCAGCATAAGGCAAATAACATTCAAGGCGATAAAAAACACGTAAATTCCGCTCATTGAAAATTGGGGTAAAAGATGAAGTTCAAGGGCTGTAGAAAAAGCAAAACCAAGCAATAAATAATTAAAAGCGCGAACGGGTTTGGTAGTGCCACCCAGCGTAACAACGGCTATAGAGGTAAAAATACCACTGCCAAAGCCAGCTACCACCCTCAGCCAAAGCACTTGTTCATATTCAACAAAAACAATACATAAGCCATTGCCTACAATAGACAACGCCAAACCAAAAACCACCAACAGTCTTCGATTTACTTTGGCAACAAATAATGCAGCAAATATTGCCCCAACGGATAAGCCACCAAGGTCTGCCCCTGCAACTCGTCCTACTTGCTCTTCAGTAAAGCCTAACAACCCCACCCAAGCAGTACTTAACACCGGCACACTTACCATTACTGAATAACCAACTAAAGCCATCACTAATGCGGTGGTTATAGAACGCCAATTGTCGAATACGTTTCCGCCTGGTGTTGAAGTGCTAGCGCTTGTGTTCATAGTTCACCTATTTATTGTTGTTTGCTTTGTTAGGGCTATCTCTAAAGCAGTGTAATCCGAATTTTTCATAGAGTATCTACCCCAAAGGGGTATCAAAAATTTCGTCATTTAACTATAACCAATCACTTGCTTGATGTATTTGAAAACATTATATTAATGTTCAATATATAAGGAAATTTTTATGCTAATACGGTCGTCTATTTTAGTCGCTTTTTTACTTTCTAGTATTTTGACTTCATTTGACATCAATGCACAAAGCCCCGATAAAGAACAAAACATTAATACTGTTCGAGTCGTTTCTCCTGCATGGTCAAAATTCACTAATACCGATGGAACTGGCTTATACTTTGACCTCGTCAAACTTATCTATGAATCACAACAAACCATAATCACCACCGAATTAGTGCCATGGGCAAGAGGTGTGAAATATATTAAAGATAATAAGGCTGACTTATTACTTGGCAATACTAGAAGTGATGGAGGTCTACAAACGAAGTACCCATTAGACGTTGAAAAAATTGTTGCTATATCAAAGAAAAATAGCCAACAGAGCTGGGTTGGGCCAACGAGCTTAACAAATAAAATAGTGGGTTTTATCCGAGGTTATGACTTTTTGGATAAAATGCCTGTAAAGGTAAAATCTTATAACTTTGAATATCCAAAGCAAGGTTGGGGGATGTTAGATAATGACAGAATTGAATACTATATTGAGAATCACACAGACGCGCTTATTAGGCTAAAAGAAAAGAATATAGATGCCAATAATTATAACTTCCATCGACTTTGGGAAGAGGTATTAATAATAAAATTTCAAGACAGTCCTCGGGGACAGGCGCTTGCCGATATTTATGATAAAAGATATCCAATTATTCATGCCGATGGTAGTCTCGAATCAATATACAAAAAGTATAACATCCCTTATATAGATCCTTTGCTTTTAAACTTAACAGGTCTGGAACGGGCTATGTAGATAAACAGTATAGCTAGCGTATATCATTTTTATACCTTATTAAGTTAATATCATGTCATCGATTCTCTATAGACAAAAATAACGATAATGATTATTCTAACAATGAATTTTCTAACCGCCTTTAAGCATGACAACAAAACAACAACTTCAACTTATTGATGACTATTTTGACGCTTGGAATCGTAGCGATGCCAAGGCCGTTGCTGACTTTTTTCGCCAAGATGGTGTTTATATCGATACCGCAAGGAATAAAGAATATCATGGCTATGAAATAGAACAATATGTCGCTGAAATCCTTACTAATGCAGCTGGAAATATCCAATTTTCTATTGTCGAAAAGCCGGTTATTAACGGCGACGTGGTCTTTTTACAGTCATCACTAAAAATTAACATCAGTAATAATAGTCAATTACTTAAAAGTGCCGAGTTATTTAAGTTCAGCGGCAACAAAATTATCATGTTGCAAACCTACTATGATCTTGCCCAAGATGCGCAATTGATCAACCAAGAAAAAGATAAGTACGCAAAGTCTGGGTTAGATCAAAAACAAACTGCGTTATTTAAAAGTAAATTGGAAGCCATCATGGCTAAAGACGAACCTTACCGAGACTCAGCCTTAAAGCTGCAAGACTTGGCTGATATGCTTGATATTCGCCGCAACCATTTATCACAAATTTTAAATAACGAATTTCAAATGAAATTCTTTGATTTTATTAACCACTATCGTTTACAAGCCTTTCTTAAGTCTCTACATAATAGTGATCCAACAAACATTAACATTACAGAATTAGCTTATGAAGCCGGATTTAGTTCATCTTCTGTTTTTTATAAGATTTTTAAACGTTATCAAGAAATATCGCCTAGCCAATATATTAAAAACATCAAGCAATCTTCAACAGACTAGCCACTACATATTAATGTTAAACAAATTAACTGCTGCGGATAGGCGAGGAAGTTTTCTTCATTAACAGCGCATAAACTCAAAACATAAACAGTTAAGTTTTGAGAAACAAATGACAAAAAACACAACAGAATATGATGTCGTTATTATTGGCGCTGGTCATAATGGTTTAACCACAGCTGGTTACTTATGCCGTGCCGGCTATTCGGTAAAAGTGGTAGAACAACGCAGTGTGGTGGGTGGTACAGCGATCACCGAAGAATTTCATCCCGGCTTTAGAAACTCAGTTTGTTCATATGTCGTAGGTTTACTTAATCCAAAAATTGTTAAAGACCTTGAACTCTATGAGTATGGTCTAGAAATCATGATGCCTGAAGAAGACAGTGTCTTCATCCCTAAGCCAGAAGGCGGATTTTTATTAGTTACCAGTGATGAAGAAGAAATGCGCAAGCAAATTGATGCCATTTCCCCGCAAGATTATGATAACTGGAATAAGTTGCATGAATTATTAGAGCAATGTGCTGATGTGATGCGTGATGTTGTCTTAGAAACCCCAGCAAATATGGGCGGAGGTTTAGGAGATTTGCTTAAATTAGGCAAAGTCGCCAATCGTATTCGTAAACTTGATGCTGAAACCCAGCATTATTTTGCCAAAATGATGGCAATGTCAGTGCAAGAGTTTTTAGATGAATGGTTAGAAAGCGACATTTTAAAGGCGTCATTAAGCTCAACCTCCTTTATCGGCACTATGGCTAGCCCCTACTCTCCCGGTACTGCTTATGTCTTGTTGCATCATTACTTTGGTGAGATTGACGGCGAAAAAGGTGCTTGGGGACATGCAAAAGGTGGCATGGGCTCTATTACTCAAGCTATGGCAAAATCCGCTGAAGCCTATGGTGCTGACATTGAAGTAGATGCGCCTGTTAAGCAAGTACTCATCAAGAATGGTGTAGCGCGCGGTGTTGAACTTGAAGATGGCAGGAAAATTTATGGTCGTGCAATCGCTGCAAATACCAATCCTAAATTACTGTTTAACAAACTCGTCGCTCCAGAGCATTTAGCACCAGAATTTTTGCGAAGAATGAATAATTATCGCTGTGTAAGTGGTACTTTTAGAATGAATGTTGCCATTAGCGAAATGCCAAAATTTAGTTGTATTGAACACTTAACACAACAAGAGCAAGACAAGATACTTAAAGGCATGGTTAGTTTAAGCCCGAGTATGAAGCATTATGAAATTGCTTTTAATGACGCTATTCACACTGGGTGGTCGAAAGATCCTTCTTTAGAAATATATATCCCTAGTACCTTAGACGATACCTTAGCTCCCGAAGGTCAACATGTGATGAGCTTATTCTGTCAGCATTTTAATCCTGAATTACCTGATGGCTTATCATGGGATGATATTCGTGATGAAGTGGCTGATCACATCATTAATCATGTTAATAACTACGCACCAAACTTCAAAGCATCCGTTGTTGGCCGACAAGTAAAAACACCTTTAGATCTAGAGCGCGAATTTGGCTTAGTCGGTGGTGATATTTTCCACGGTGTTTTAGCGTTTGACCAAATGTATAGCATGCGACCAACCTCAGGTTACGCCGATTACCGAATGCCCGTTAAAAACTTATTTTTATGTGGTTCTGGTGCTCACCCCGGCGGCGGCGTCTCTGGGTGTCCTGGACATAATGCAGCACGAGAAATAATGAAAGATTTTACATGGCGACGTTTAGCTTAATCACATTACATAAACAAATAAAAAATCGAGAAAATTCATGACAACAACTATTAAAAAAAGCGTGCTCAGTGACTTAGTATCTCGTCACAGTAATTTTGATTTTGATGAGCATATGGCAACAAAAACCCCTGATGAATACGACGTTTGGAATGGTTTTTGTTTACCACTGCATTACAGCGATCCGGCAAAAGAATACCAAACTTTACGTGAAACATGCGCTATTTTTGATGCGTCACCAATGAAGAAATACCGTATAACGGGTACTAATGCTGGTAGTTTTTTAGATATAATTTTAACTGCACCAGTAAGCCAGTTGCCAAGCATGAAAGCCGCTTACGGTCTGATTTGTGACGAACAAGGTTATTTAATTGATGATGGTATCGTCAATAAATTCACTAATGATGACTACTTGTTATTAACAACAGAATTAGACTTAAGTGATCATTTTGCTAAATATAATGACTTTGCTGATCTTAGCATTGTTGATGAAACCCCATTAACAGCAGGTATAGCCATTCAAGGACCTAAATCTTGTCAAGTTATGCAGCAGATGGGGTTTAATGGTGTTGAAGCACTTGCACCTTTTGAATTAGCTTATTTTGATTTATCAGGTCATCAAATAGTAGTTGGTCGTTTAGGTTTTACCGGCGACTTAGGTTATGAAGTTTGGTTTAAACCTGATGCTATCGCCACGGTGACTAATGCAGTAAATAATGCAGAACATGCCCTTAACATCAAAATGTTAGGTTATGGTTTAACAACGGTGAACATTTGTCGTATTGAAGCAGCTATGATTGTTCCCGGCTGGGATACTGCAGGATCATTTGACGATTTAAATAATGAGCGTACCCCTTTTGAACTGACCTTAGGCTGGAATGTAAAGTTGGCTAGTGAGCATAACTTTGTTGGTAAATCAGCATTGACTAAGCTAAAAGCACAAGGGCCTCGTTTTAGAATGCGCGGCATTAAAATATCCAAACAATGCGCTCTTGAAGATGGCCAAGCGTTATATGCAACTATTGATGGGGAAACAATACAACTAGGCTCATTGCCCTCCATTGTTTGGCATGACAATGAACAATATTGGCTAGGTTACGCCTCAATGATAACTGACTGTGCCAGCATCGAAGACGTTTTTGTTATTTGTAATGAAACGGAAAAGTCTATCAACGGGAATATTTGTCAACTCCCTTTTATAGACTTGCCCTACCGTAATCAAGTACCCGCAATATAAATAAACATGTTATTTACTGCCTTGGTTTGGCTGTTCTGATTGGCGGTTAATTAAGTAACCTTGTATTTATAAGGTTACTTAATTCATTAGGAGGTCAATAGACGTTTTTAATTGCTGATACTTAGTGAGGGTTTAAAACGAACTAACGACGATTAATACACAGGCCAAGACAAAATATTTTTTGCTGTCTTTGTTGAACGTATTATTAGATTTAAACCATTGTCTTATTGGAGAAGCTAACAAGCTTGGCGATAACAGTAAACCTCTCAGCAATGATAAAACACCAGCAGCACCAGCCAATTCGCCAAAATCCATGACATGAGTCTGAAAATACTGAATAGTTTGCATTATTATGACAAGGATCATAAATCCTTTTATCAAGTTTGAACTGCGACGAATTTTAATAGCTTGTTCTGTCATTGAACTTGAATCCTTATCAATACTTTGGCAACTATCGCTCTAATATGAGCACAAAATGTTGGGTTATACTTAGTGGCTAGGGAACAAAATATTACTGTATTTTGTTATTATTTAACAGGTCATTATATGAAATTTTTAATAGAAACACCCTGAAGTTTGCCATGCTTCGTTTGAAGGTCATAAGCTATATCTTGATGTTTATACTTGCCAACAATCATTGTTATGGCACTTTCAACGGCCTTGTTAAGTACTTTACAGTCACTAAAGGAAGCAAAATTTGATAATAGTCTCTTGATATCTGTTAATGCTTTAATGCCATTATCCCTATGCCCGTTCTCATGTTTCAACAATGCTCTATAGTAGCGATTAAAAGCAATTGTTACCGTATTCTTAGCATCAAAGTCAGGTGAAATCCTAGGCATTTTAAATAACACATCGAGATTGGCTTCACTGGCGTCTAAATAACAAATACCGTTGGTTTGCTTCCAAGATATATCCCACTCTATCTGCCAAGATGTTTTACCATGATATTTTGTACTTTTGTTTATGATCGGAGTATTTTTTTGAATCTCAAGTTTTATATCATTTTTAGTTTTTGGGGATATATCATAATACTCATAGAAAGTATTGATCGCCGAGTCAGCAACAGATGAATTTGAATACAATAAAAATAATAATAAAAACCTCAAATTAACTCCTTTGTATTGCTCACAAATAACGGCTAAGTATAACTTGTTAAAATGTGAAATGAAGCAAAATCGAGCGAACTACTACGCGTCCGACTTCTTAATTGCCTTGTATGTGTAAATTGTAGATATAGCGACTATAAAAAACTGAGCAATAACAGCACACCTATAATTACTGCACCAAACAATAGATACTTTCCAAAGGTAGAATTACCCTGAAGAGTTTCTTGATGCTGCAATTTTAGTTGAGCTAACTCTGATTCATTTAGCTCTGAACAATGAACACATTTATCTAATGATTCAGCATAATATAACTCGCACCTATCGCAGCGTTTTTGCTTTGGCTGCTTAGCTCTCCATGCTGCACTCATACCTACCGACATGACTATTTCCTTTTGCATATACGCTGCAACAAACAGTTAAGTAATGCTTGCTAAAAGAGTTGTTCGAAGCTAAACACAGCAAGTGATTACGTGTCCACTTGATTACCTTGCTAGCAAGTTCTACTACTAAAGCTTAATTTCACTAATTTGAATTTGAGGCTGGGTATTAGTGTAATTTGGAATATCTGCCATTATTTTCTCTGCATGAGGACCAAATGAATTCTGAAAACTATCCACTGAATCAAATATCAAATGCCCTATTGCAATAAAAGGAGCCATTTCACCAGGAGCCCCCCCAGCTAAACCAGAATCAACATGACAACTTTTCAAGCTTTCATCAAGTAGGTCTTTAACCATTGGTATATGAGTCTTGCAATAATATTCAATGTCAAAATTCGCATCTGACGAGTTTGGGTACATTACACTTACTTTAATCATCATTTTTCACCTTAAAGTTGAAATTACATAAATATACTTAATCTTATTAACGCCACGTTAAGCGGCTGATAATAGTTTGCTAAATTGTGCAGCGAAGTGAAACGCAGCCAACTGTTACGTGTCTGTTCTTAATGCGCTTGTTAAGTTGCGGTTAAGTACGTTATATAAAAATTATACAAAACAAAAAATGCTATGTAGATTATGAACATCCAGTTCCGTTGCTTTTTTATTTTATTTCGTTGTTCCGTATCACCTAATATTAAATCCTGCTCACTAACTGCTTCCTTAAGGAAGGGAAGATAAAGCGACTTCGCAGCCATGTTTACTATTAATAGTCCGAACAAAGGGGTTACAAAAAAACCTAAGAGAGCACCTGTTAAGAGTCCAGTTGAAAACCATAGAGAAGCACCTACAACCAAAGTCAAAATACACATAAAAATAATAAGAAGTGATATACGCTTATTCGTAAATACCTTTGCTTTTATCATTGCAGATGTAATGATTTTTCTTTTTTCATACAAATCCATATCTTGCATTCCATTATGGTTTATATCTAGGAGTGACATCTTAAAATCCTCTTTATGAATACTACGTGTAATTTAGAAACTTAACGCCCAACTAAGGGGCTGATTAATAGCTTGCTAAAATATGAAGCGTAGCGGAACCGAGCAAACTTATGTGGACTCCCCCTTGTCAACAACAAAAATAATAACACAAAGAAATAAATGCGTACTTATGTACGAGCTCTAAAATGAGAAGCTATCTCTGGCTCTTTGATATTTACGCGAAC
>MAAB01007907.1_pt1 | contig 10416 bp, 7 predicted proteins | sample 1115991 | NCBI WGS metagenome assembly MAAB01 (sample SAMN04961124, study PRJNA320927) | seawater metagenome | isolation source: sample BD02T18 sea water enriched with oil for 18 days | place: USA:Gulf of Mexico | collected 2013-07-27 | reverse complement strand
TTTAATGGTAAAAATCAAGAAGGTGTTGGTCGTTATCAAGTAACTCAAAAAAATGGTCAACGCTGTAGCTCAGCAAAAGCTTATTTAACACCAGTACTAAGTCGTTCAAACCTCGATGTGATTTCAGCCGCTCATGTAAGTAAAGTCTTATTCGAAGGAACAAAAGCAGTAGGTGTTGAATATGTTAAAAATAACGCTACTCAGACTATTAACATTAATACTAAAGGTGAGATTATATTAAGTGGAGGCGCTCTTAACTCCCCACAGATATTATTATTATCAGGTGTAGGCTCAAAAAATGAGCTACAACGTCATGATATACCGCTTGTTGCTGAGTTAAATGGTGTTGGGCAGAACTTACAAGATCATTTAGATATTACGCTTATGCATAGCTCTATCACAAAAGATGCAATTTCTGTTACGCCAGTAGGCATGATAAAAGGTGTCGCGGCAACGTTTGATTATTTTAAAAATAAAAAAGGCTTTCTTACCAGTAATGTGGCTGAGACTGGAGGGTTTGTTAAAAGTGATAAAAATCAAAAAAGTGCAAATATTCAATTTCACTTCTTACCCACCTACTTGAAAGATCATGGCCGTCAAATTATGTTCGGCTATGGCTACACATTGCATATTTGTGATTTAAAACCAAAAAGCAGAGGGTTCATTGCGCTTAAATCAGCTAACCCGTTAGAGGAACCATTAATACAGCCTCGTTATTTAAGTGAAGAACAAGATTGGGTTACCTTAGTCGATGCTTATAAAATAGGGAGAGATATTTTAAATGCAAAAGCTTTTGGTCCGTATCGCAATAAAGAAGTTGCGCCAGGGCTATTAGTAGAAACAGATGATCAAATTAGAGAAGACATCCGTAAACGAGCCGAAAGTATTTATCATCCTGTGGGCACATGTAAAATGGGCAATGATGATATGGCTGTTGTTGATGACCAATTAAAAGTTCGTGGTGTAAAAGGCTTACGCGTTGTTGATGCTTCTATTATGCCCAATGTTGTCGCAGGAAATACCAATGCACCGACTATTATGATTGCAGAGAAAGCTGCAGATATGATTTTAAATAAATATTAAGTTGTTTAGATTATTGGCGTTTAATATCTATGCTTTGTGCATATTTATAACTAAAGGCCCTTTTTTATGGAATTTTGGAGAATAAATTGAATATTAAAAATAAATATTTATTAGGCATATCGATAGTGGCAGCCGTGCTACCAACGTTTGCAGCGGCTAATCAGCCAGGAGATGTTATAGTAAGAGCTGGCTTTTCGTTGGTTGATCCAGATAGCGGGAAATCAGCGGTTTATATAAATGGCGAAAATTCAGGGCTTAATTTAACTGTGGACGACAATCCTCAATTAAGTGGAACTATTGCTTATTTTGTTGATAGCAATTGGGCCATAGAATTTATTGTCGCAACACCTTTTACCCATGATGTTGCATTAGAGGGAACAAATGTAGCTGAAGTTAGTCACTTACCACCAATACTTAGTGCCTTATATTACTTTGATACGTCTAGTGCTTTTAAGCCTTATGTGGGTTTAGGTGTAAATTATACCTATTTTTATGATGAAGATATTAATCAAGCAGGCACAGCTTCGGGGTTTAGCAACTTACAACTCTCTAGCTCATTTGGTCTTGCGGCACAAATAGGTGTTGATTATTACATTAACGATAAATGGTTTGTAAATGGTTCGTTAAGGTATGCTGATCTTTCAACAGATGTAACTTTTGATGTTGCAAATGGTGCGAAAGGCACATCTACCATCGATGTAGATCCTCTTGTATATTCTTTAATGTTAGGCTATAAATTTAATTAAATCATAATGGCCGACAGAAGTAATTTCAAAAAATTACTTCTGTATTTTCCTAAAGTAGAATTAAATAGTAAAGAATTTATGTGTTATAAATATAAGGCTTAAATCACGGTGTTAGAGCATAAAAACAAGCAAAATGGCAAAACTGATATCAAACAAAATAATTATGTTGAATTAGCAGCTTTAACTCATATTTATCATAGTATTTATTCAAAAAGATTAACTATAATTCAATCTCAGCCCGGTTTTGGTAAGTCTGTTTTATTAAAAAACATCTATAAAACGGTAGGAAATAAGCAAAAAATTTGGATTTCAATAACTGAAGCTGACAATAACCCCGTTTCTTTTCTTGAAAAAATAGTCTCAATTATACAAACAATTCTCCCTGAAATTAATACTAATTTTATTAATCAATTAGATATAATCACTTACTCATCTTATGAGCCCCTTATCAATTCAATGTTAGCTGCTTGTATTAATGCTGAGATTACTTATATTTTTATTGATGATGTAGACATATTAACTTCACCTGTATCAAATCAAATTGTTAATGCGTTTATTAGTGGTTTTAATGACCATTTCCACATTATCACTACGTGCAGCTACACGCCTAATTTCTCATATTCTAATTTACTTTTAAATCATGAAGTGAACCATATTTCGTATGAAGATTTAAAGTTTACTCTCATTGATATTAAAAAACTTTTTCATATCCATAGGGTGTCTAATGTAGATGACAGTCTGTTGCAAGAATTATTGAATGTTACAGAGGGCTGGCCTTTAGCGATTCAATTTGCTTTGTTTTATATAAAAGATGGTGGACAACTAAACCTAATAGTAAAAGAGTTAAGCGAGGGCCATAGGAGTATCTCAACTTATTTTTCTGAAAAATCGTATGATAAACAATCAAATGAATGCAAGTTATTTATGCAGCAAATTTCGGTGGTTGATGACTTCAATCTATCTATATGTTACGACATTACACAAGATCAAAATTCACATCTTTTACTTGCAACGCTAATTGAAAATAACATATTTATTAATGAACAAGACAATGGATACTACCGATTTCACTCGTTATTTTTGAACTTTCTTAGACAAAAAGCAAAGTTTTCTGTTGGTGACGTTACTTTACTTCAATGTTCTGCACGAGCCGCAAACTGGCTTTATAATAATGGTTATGTAAACCATGCTATTGAGTTAGCACTTTCGATATCTGAGTTTGATATGGCATCACTTTGGATGTTAGATAATGTTGAAATAGTATTAAAAAAAGGCAGACACCTCCAATACATCCATTGGATTAATAAGTTACCTTCTAACTTCTTAAATAAATATCCATTTTTAAGAGCTAATTATATGTTGGTACTTTGCTTAACTAAACAATTTGATAAGTCAACAGAAAACTTAGAGATATTATTATCACAATCAAACTATTTTGAATACGAAGTTTCTCAAGTTATTAAGCGAAAGACATTGCTAACACAATGTATCACTTTAGCATTAAATGATAATATTCAAGGGCTTAACTTAAAGACAAACCATTGGTTGACTACATGGGGACATAAAAAACACTTCGATAACAGCAATGATTATCACTTTGAATTGGCGATGGTTAACTTGGTTAAAGGCTTTAGTTGTAAATGTATATCAGCCTTTGATGAGGGAAAAGCTTCGTTAATACATTCATTGAATTATTTTCGTGCTGCTGAAAGTCACTTTGGTGTAGGTTGGTCTATCGCTATTTTATCCGTTTTATATGCCAAGCAAGGCTTTCACCATGAAGCACTAAATGAAGCTAGTGAAGGGTTAAAATATCTTAATAAAAACTTAGGTGAAGAATCACATGTAGGCTATATGCTCTCAACATTAGTTGCCGCGATATATTATGAATACGGTAATATTTCTTTAGCTAAAAAACATATTAAAAATGGGTTACCTTATATTAAAGAACAAGGTTCAACAGATATATTAGTCGCTTCATTCCAAATACAATATAAAATTAAAATTAGTGAAGGAGCGACAGAAGAAGGCATAGGTTTGATAAAAAATGCGATTAAGTGGTCAGAAAATATGAACTTAAATCGGCTGAAACTCACTTTACTAGATGATTTAATAACAGTATTGGTGCTTCATAATAGGATTGAAGAAGCAAAAAATTACTTACAATATCATTTTCAAGATTATAATATTAAACTCAGTAATGATGATCTTTCAAAAATTAATAATAGAATGTTTAGTAAATCAATAGTTCACTTGTTAATGGCTACTAATCAATATTCCAATGCCATAGCCATATTAAAACAATTAATTGACAGAACACGAGAGCGTAAACAAATAAGACAATTATCGTACTTTCTTATGTTAATTGGTTTAGCTTATTCCAAAATGGGTGATCATGAAATTGCTTTATCTAATTTAATAGAATCGTTAGATATTTCTCGCACAAGAAAATATATCAGCATGTATCATGATGAAGGTCAGGCTATATATGATTTTTTACATTCATCTAGTCAAAAGTCATTAACAAATGAGCAAAAAACTTTTGTTAAATTATTACTTAACTCAAGCCCTAAATCTTTACAAAGTAAAATCCAGCTGATAGAGCCATTAACAGATAAAGAAACAGAAATAGTCCAACAATTACAAACCGGTTTACCTAATAAAGAAGTCGCCTCTCAAATGAATATTTCAGAAGGAACACTGAAATGGCATCTACATAATATTTATATGAAACTCAATGTTAAGAATAGAACACAAGCATTATTAGCGGCTAAAGAAAATGGCTATGTTTGATTTTTATAATCGCTAATTACTTGTTAAATTGTAACCGTTTAAATTGTAGTAGTCTGATTACCAAAGAATTATGTCGGTCTAATTACCGAGCGACTTTGTCGTAAATAGCATAGCAGCCAGTTCCTAAACTGGCTATTGTTTCTGATGATTTTTGTAAGGATTGTGATTTTTCAACTCTCCATGCAGTGGTATTCATATTGTTTCTTAACCATACACTGCGCACCCCATTTTGGCTGATATCGATACCTAGTGCGGTTGTTAACTTCATGGCGACTTTCTGTTGACCAAGATGAGGGGGGGAAGTGAGAACTGGGTAACAGCTTTTTCGATACCATATCTACACCGTTTTTATGCCGTATATTTGGCGTTTCTTGCTGTTTCAATGCATCAACACCACCTTGTTTAACCAGTTTTAGATGACGATAAATAGTGTCACGGGATACGCCACTTTGGCGTGATGCTTCACTCACATTGCCCAACTTTTCAACCAAGGCTAGTACCTCTAATTTCTTCTGCACTGTCAAGTCTTCTAAGGCAAATTTACTCGGCTCGTTGACCTCTGAGGTCTTTAGTTTTCGTCCAGCGAAGTGGGAAGTAAAGCCTTTATTACTGGTATTTCTGATTTCGATTTTTTGATTGGCAATTGAGTGCTTGAGCGGTGAGTCGACTCCTTCTTTCCGCGTTAACTCTTTAATAGTGCCACTCCCTCTTTACTCAATTGCACTTTTAATTTCTTTAGACGCTGGAGGAGCAATCTCGACCATAGCCTCTTGCAGAGCAATTTTTGTCACTTCAACTGCTTTTGATAATGCATCATCTAGTCCATAAATTGCATCATCTACCACTTCTTTAGTATGGCTTTCAGCGCCTAGCTTTGCACCTTTAACTACGGCTTTAGCAACTTGCTTTACAGATTGAATTTCACGTTCAGTAAGGGCTTTAATTGTTATACGCTGAACTTTATCTTTAATATTATAACCAGATTTTACAGCTTGCTGAACATCATACTGAATTTGTTCATCGCTTGATAAATACTCATTATTTATACTCATCTTATGTCCTCTATATTGATAGTGCATCCCAAGTGTTAATAGAGGGAATGATCTATACATTGCCTTACTCATGAATTCATCTCCAATAAGCTAAAAATAATCATTTAATGCTACCCCAATACCAAACCTTTCTTGAGAATGGTTATAATCGATTAAGCTTTCACTATACCCGCTGAAATATTGAAAATATCCTCTTAACTTTCCACTAAGAGGAAACGTTATACCTATTTCAATTGCCCCATTGTTCGTTGTAAAGTTCTCTCTTCCTTTAGCTGAAAACTCATAATTTCCCCACTTATAAACCATCATAAGTTCAAAATTTCCCATAAATTTACTGATATCAGGGTTGTCATTTCCTGTCTCTTCAGGTGTAGTTAATTTATCTCCCTCAGGAATTTTCCACCAAGGACGGAATGACAAGGCATAATTACCTTTTGCAAAGATAAAATTTGTATATATTCGATTCCAACTACGTGATAATTGCTGTGACTGCCCGTTAGATTGATGTTCAATCCCCAAAAATAGACCTGTTTTACCTCCTGAAATTTCCAAACCTAAAGGGGTAAAATAAAAAAGCTCTGGATTATAGTTTGTTTCTCTAAAAGGGCGAGACAACTCTTTCGTATACACTTGCCACCAAGACTGAAGAGTAAAACCGAAGGCAATAGCATCGCCCTCGTGAAACAAATCATTTGTAAGTAATGGAACCTTAAAGCTAATTTGTAACTTAGCCTCTGTGTCATTAAAGTGTTGAGACCAGTTACGATAATCATCGTAAGCCGCACTATTAAGATTATCGCTATAAGTTATAGGTAAGAAATAATTCATTTTGTGAGGAGTAATAACAAATGGTTCGTAGGCCATTTTTCTTTCTGAATTAAACCTTTTCTCTAGAGCAGGTAACTCACCTTTTTCTACATAAAATTTATCATTACAAATCTTATTTAAATTTTGTAATGTCATTTGTTGTGCCGCTGAAGCAGACTTTTTAAAAATGCAAGTGTCAAAATTGTTATTTGATGCTTCGCTTATGAGTGAGAGAAATAAGAATAGCATTCCCCCCCACCTAACGATTTGTTTTTCATGATATATATAGTGCATATTTATTATTTATCATGACTTCTATTTTTATAAAATGCAGTTTTAGCTCCAACCCATCCACCTGTTGTTACTCCCTTTGCAATCGCTAGCATTCTTTCAGCTAACTCTTTGGTTTCTTCAATTTTTTTATGTGCTGAAATTCCTGTTTGTTTTACTGCTTCATACCCTAAATCGGTAAGCTTTTTAGTTGCAACTTGAGAGGCCGTATGAGCTTTTTCCTGCAAAACATTCCCAACTTTTTGTGCATCCTCAGCAGCATCATGTAAAATATTTTTAGCTATATGGTCAGATTTATCAGCAACTTTACGCAATACTTCAACAAATAGTTCACTAACACTTTCAAGATCCATTATTGTCTGTTCAAGAGCGTCTAATGCAAGCGCTTCAACAGTTACACTCATATCTTTTAATTTATTTTGAGTGCATTCAACACTATCAGTTAATCCTTTTCTAATTCCTTCTGTTGCAGAGTTAACGATTTCTTTAATATATTGATCTGATTCTTGGGCCGCTTCGACAGCAGCAGATAAAATAGTTTCAGTTATTTTTCGTGTTCTACGAGCAGAAAAATCAGCTTCATTCATCGCTTTATAAACAGCTTTTCTCGTTGTATTTTCAACATTACTTTCAATGTCTTTACCTGTTTCAATTGCTAAACGAATAGCTTCTTTTACTGTTTGTTTACTTAATCCAAGTAATTCTGCACTATTAAGCTTAGTATCCTTCAATGCACTTTCAATATCCTCTTTCACAGTATCGCCACAACACTCTGTAGCTTCTTTCGCGCCTAAAAAAGCTAAAGTCACACTTTCGGATAAATTAGCTCTTTCTTCTTGTAATTTTTTTTTAGCTTGCATTACCTCCCTTTGGGCTTTATCCACATACTTTGCTTCAGACTCCTTAATAGCGTCAATTGTTCCGTGTACAATTGCTGATATATTTTTTTTATTAGCGTCACCCATTTGCTCTAATATATTGACCACTACCATAATGACTTCTTTGGTCAAGTCCTTTATGTCCTCTAAACTTCCTTTTAAATACTCTTCTGATTCAATTACAGCTTTATGAGTAATGTGATAAATTTTATTTGGTGTTAATTCGCCTTTTTTTTTTGCTTGGTTGATATTATTTATCAATTTATTTTTAATTTTTTCTAACATTATTATTTCCTATACATTGTTAAAATAAATTTAAGAGACCATCAAAAGATTATTTATTTATCTTTATAAGATAATAAATTATGGTGATATGCTTGTATGTGACTTAAGTTACAGTTTGGGGGCGTTTTTCAAACTATTTTTTGGTTTTATCAAGAAGTGCTTGTAGATCAAGCACGGACCATTTTCCACGCTTTCCCGATACAATATTATCTTGTTTCCATCTTTGTAGATGTCGAGCTATAACAACTCTTACTGAGCCAACCATAGCTGCGAGTGTTTCTTGAGATAAATCATTGAGAAGCTTAATATCACCCGTTAATCTATTGCTAGGTAAACTTCGTAATATAAGCCTTGATAGCCTTGCTTCTGTATCATAGAGAGAGAGATCAGAGGTTTGATTAGCAAGCGAATGAATTTGTTTACCTAAGTAAGGTAGTAAAGCTTTGTTAAATTCTGGATGTCGTTCAATCCATTCTCTTGCTTGACTCACAGTTGTTGAGAGTATCTCCATATTTTCAAGCGCTGTCGCAAATGCATCATTCCATTTTCTATCAAGAAGCCCAATGACATCAAAAGTATCCCCTGAGCTAAGCAGAAACATAATATGCTCTCTACCATTATGGGGATTGTAAACAGAGACTTTAGCTCGACCACTGATAATAATATAAAAGAAGTCATTTGCTTGATGTTGCGAAATAGCTGTAGCCCCTTTACTCCTAGTCTCGTATTGACACAGTTCAAGCATATTATCTAAAATTTCATTATCAACATTAGAGAATAATTCTGATTTTCTCAATGTATCAAAACAATGTTTATAATGGATTGAATTTTTTAGCATAGTTTTCCTGCAATATTATCCATTAAATTGAAACGGTAAAGCGAATGCTATAACCTTAAATGAACGATTTATAGCACAAGCAACTGTTTAACAAATAGAGAATGTAAATTTTATTATGAATCATATTGCTTAATAACTGATACCAACTTGTCTGATATATCTATTAATTTTTTATTTGATTTGAGTACTTCATTTCCACCTGCTTCAGCCTGTTCAGCAATATCATTAATAACTTCAGCATTACCCGTGATTTCACTTGTAACAACATTTTGTTCTTCCGCAGCACTAGCTATCTGCTCATTCATCATAGTAATTGTTGAAACGGCTGAAACTATCTCATCGATGGTACTTCCTGCTTGTTGAGCTTTATCAACACTTGATAATGCTTGCTCTTGACTATTTGCCATTATTTCAACTGCGGCTTGGGTACTACAGCTTAGCTCTTTAATCATAGTCTGAATTTCCATTGTAGAATTTTCAGTTTGCTCTGCTAAAACCCTAACTTGATCTGCAACAACAGAAAAACCTTTACCAAAATCACCTGCATGTGCGGCTTCGATGGCAGCATTCAAAGCAAGTAAATTTGTTTGAGCTGTAATATCTTTAATGATTTTAATAACAGACCCTATTTTATTACTACCTGCTTCAATCCTTTGAATAGCAGCAACAGATGATTCGACTTCAGTCGCTAGCAAATTAATAGATTCAACAGCCTCTACTACAACACCTTTTCCTTTTTCTGCAGCTTTATTCCCATCAGTAGCTGAAAGTGCTGCATTAGAAGCTGATGTTGCAACTTCATTCACTGCAATGCTCATTTCTCTTATTGAAGAAGAAAGCAATTCAGTTTCATATTTTTGTGTTTTTACCCCGATAAGCGTTTGATCTGTTATTTTTACAGATGTATTTGCTGCGCAAATTAACTCCTCAACAATTAAGTGAATATTTCCTACCATTTCTTGTAAGCCATTAACCATATTTTTCATCGCAAGCTGTATTTGACCTATTTCTCCGCTTGCACTCTGATCCACATTAACTTTAAGGTCCCCATTAGATATTTTTTCAAGAACTTGTACAGTTTCTTCTAATGAAGGAATGGTAGAGCGAAGTATATTTATAATTAAAAGAATCAATCCACCAACAAAAATAACTATCAAAAATTCTACAAGATACTTAATAGTAGTAAATAAATCCTTAATTCCTTGACCAAACTGAGAGGAATAACCTAAGGATTTAGCCATAACCAAATCTATAGCTTGTTTTTCAGTATTGATGAGAAATTGTTCATCTTTATTTTCTAGAATATAGATCCCATTTTTTAAATTAGTTTCACTATCTTCTGCTAAATCTAATATCCTTCCTTGACCTAAAAGTCTAAAAAATAAACGTTCAATACTAAAAACCACATCATCGACACTAATAGCTGCCTGATAAGCAGATTTAACTTGCTCCGTAATTAAGCTCCTATTAATTTCATTTTTTGATAATTCTATATCTGCAATGCTTATTGATTGACTATGTTGGTGCTCTAAATAAGAAAAATCATTTGCTTTTTCCATTAGTCTAATACCATACAAGGTGATAACGAGTGCAAAAATGCCTATCCCTATCATCATTTTAAGCTGAGACTTTAACGTTAACTC
>MAAB01042705.1_pt1 | contig 10426 bp, 5 predicted proteins | sample 1115991 | NCBI WGS metagenome assembly MAAB01 (sample SAMN04961124, study PRJNA320927) | seawater metagenome | isolation source: sample BD02T18 sea water enriched with oil for 18 days | place: USA:Gulf of Mexico | collected 2013-07-27 | reverse complement strand
AATCCGGCAGGTCCTGCACCTATGATGGCCACACGCTTGCCGGTATCTTTGGCGCTGGATACATCCGGGCGCCAGCCCATGGCAAAGGCGGTATCTGTGATGTATTTTTCCACGTTACCTATGGTTACCGCGCCAAAGCCGTCGTTCAGGGTACACGCCCCTTCACACAATCGGTCTTGCGGACATACACGGCCACAAACTTCTGGCAGGGTATTGGTCTGATGACACAACTCCACCGCTTCCAAAATATTGCCTTCGCTAGCCAACTTTAACCAGTTAGGAATAAAGTTATGCACCGGGCATTTCCACTCACAGTATGGGTTACCACACTCCAAACAACGGTGGGACTGATCGGCCACCTGGGTTTGGCTGAATGGCTCGTAAATTTCAACAAAGTTGGTTTTACGAGTATGGGTATTCTTTTTAGTAGGGTCCTTGCGGTCCACATCTAAAAATTGAAAATAAAATCATTGTTTAATCGTGTTGCCATTTACAGCACCTCTAATCTGACTCACTCGCCGGGCTTAATTAAATAAGGCTCTTACTCTGAGCGAGTCCGGGTGTTTTTTAGCAATTGTTCCAAGCTTGCAGCCTTAGGCTTAACTAACCAGAACTTGCCAATAAAGTTATCGAAGTTATCCAGGATTTCCTGGCCCCAGGCACTGCCTGTTTCTTCAACGTAATTTGTTACTATGCCACGCAAGTGATTGCGATGGGCTTCGGTTTCCTCGTTAGAGATACGGTGAATATCCACTAACTCATGGTTGTACTGATCAACAAAAGTTCGCTCCTGATCCAGCACATAAGCGAAGCCGCCTGTCATGCCGGCACCAAAGTTATAACCTGTGCTGCCCAAGACCGTGATTTGACCGCCGGTCATGTATTCACAACAGTGATCACCCGCGCCTTCGATAACCGCTTGCGCGCCTGAGTTACGCACACCAAAGCGTTCACCAGCACGACCCGCTGCCAGCAATTGACCACCGGTAGCACCGTACAAACAGGTATTACCTATGATAGCTGCATTTTGTGAGGCGTAGATGGATCCTTTTGGAGAGTTGATCACCAGCTTACCGCCGGTCATGCCCTTGCCCACGTAATCGTTGGCGTCCCCTTCAAGATACATGTTAAGGCCACCAGCGTTCCACACACCAAATGACTGTCCCGCAGTACCCGTAAGGTTTAACTTAATAGGATTAGTGGCCATGCCTTGGTTACCGTGACGCAGCGCAATTTCGCCGGATAGACGAGCACCGATAGAGCGGTCGCAGTTACCCACGTTATAGCTGAATTCACCACCTTGTTTCGCTTCGATGGCGGCCAAAGTATCTTCCACCATGCGCTCGGCCAATACACCTTCATCAAACGGGGTGTTTCGATCAAGCTCTACGGTTTGTGGCTTCTCGGCTGGAATTTGGTCATTAGCCAGTAATGGGCTCAAATCCAATTTTTGTTGCTTAGCTGTGGCGCCATCTATCATTTCAAGTAAATCTGTACGACCTACTAGTTCATCCAGACTACGCACACCAACCGCAGCCATCCATTGACGCGTTTCTTCGGCCACGAAGGTGAAGAAGTTCTTCACCATTTCAACTGTGCCGATGAAGTGCTCATCACGCAGATCTTCTCGCTGGGTGGCCACACCTGTGGCGCAGTTGTTCAGGTGGCAGATACGCAAGAACTTACAACCCATGGCAATCATGGGGGTAGTACCAAAACCAAAGCTCTCGGCACCTAGGATAGCGCCTTTAACGATATCCAAACCGGTCTTTAAGCCACCGTCAGTTTGCAGGCGTACTTTGCCACGCAAATCGTTGGCCCGTAAGGCCTGATGGGCTTCGGCCAGACCTAGCTCAAACGGAGAACCGGCATATTTAATGGAGGTTAGTGGGGATGCCGCAGTACCACCATCGTACCCTGAAATAGTAATGTAGTCGGCGTAGGCCTTGGCCACGCCCGCGGCGATGGTGCCCACACCTGGTTCCGATACCAATTTAACCGATACCTTAGCGCGTGGGTTTACCTGCTTAAGATCGTAGATCAGCTGCGCCAAATCTTCGATTGAATAGATATCGTGGTGAGGCGGAGGCGAAATAAGGGTTACGCCGGGAACCGAATATCTTAAAGTGGCAATAAGGCTGTTCACCTTACCACCTGGCAGTTGCCCACCTTCACCCGGCTTAGCACCTTGAGCGACTTTAATCTGCAAGACATCGGCACTGCTTAAGTAGTGTGGTGTCACACCAAAACGACCGGAAGCAATCTGCTTGATCTTGGAGTTTCTTAGGGTGCCGTAACGCTTAGGATCTTCACCGCCTTCACCTGAGTTGGAGTTACCACCCAATTCGTTCATGGCCTGCGCCAAGGCTTCGTGTGCTTCAGGAGACAGAGCACCCAATGACATGGCAGCCGAATCGAATCGTGGAAAGATTTTATCCACAGACTGAACTTCATCAATGTTAATGCTGTTACTGGTGTTTAGCTTTAACAAGTCGCGAATAGTGGCTACAGGGCGTTCGTTCACCAACTGTGCATATTTGTCGTAGGATGCCTGGGAGTTGTTCTGTACCGCGTGCTGGATAGTAGCCACCACATCCGGGTTAAAGGCGTGATATTCACCACCGTGCACGTACTTAAGCAGGCCACCCTGGTCCAGTGATTTGCGCGCTTTCCAGGCGTTTTTAGCATTGCGCTCAAGATCAGCCTGGAAGTCACTAAATTCGGCACCTTTAATACGACTGGTTAAACCCTTAAAGCACAAGTTAACCACTTCATCACTCAGGCCAACGCCTTCAAACAACTGGGATCCACGGTAAGAGGCAATGGTAGAAATACCCATTTTGGATAAGATTTTTAACAAACCCTTACGAACACCCTTGCGGAAATTCTGGTTGCTCAACAAAGGATCGCCCAGCAATTCGCCGCTGCGGTGCATATCGGCCAAGACTTCAAAGGTTAACCATGGGTAAACCGCGGTGGCACCAAAACCTAGTAACACTGCAAAATGATGTGCGTCACGTGCGTCACCGGTTTCTACAATTATGTTTGAGTCACAACGAAGTGACGCTTCAATTAGCGCGTGGTGAACCGCACCCGTGGCCATGGCGGCAGGAATAAGTAGCTGATCTTCATTCACTTCACGGTCTGACAAAATAACCATAATGGTGCCTTCGCGAACGGCGGCACAAGCTTGCTTAGCTAGGTTTTCGATGGCTGTTTTTAAATCACCGCTTTTCTCAAAGGCCAAAGAAAGTGTGGTGTATTTAAAGTTGCCCTTCGATACATTTTTAAGGCCACAAAACTTCATAGGCGACAGCACTGGGCTGGTTAGCACAATGCGTGTGGCGTGATCGGCATTAGATGAAAAGATGTTTTGCTCTTGGCCGATGCACGTCTCTAGGGACATCACGATGGCTTCGCGTAACGGATCGATGGGCGGATTGGTTACCTGCGCAAACATCTGGCGGAAGTAGTCGGCTACCTGGCGAGATTTTTCAGACAGTACCGCCATAGGTACGTCGTCACCCATTGAACCGGTACCTTCAACACCTTGTTCGGCTAAGGCGCTCAATACTTGCTGGCGCTCTTCGTTGCTGATGAGGTGCAGCTTCTGCTGAACCTTAATTTCTTCGCTCGTTAACGGCTCTTCCCCAAGACGCTGCAACTCAAGCTTGGATTCGATGTGAATGGAGTTTTCTTTCAACCACTTGCCAAACGGCTGGGTCTTCTTAAGCTTGTTATCGATATCACTTGGCGAAAGGATCGTGCCGGTTTGCGTATCTATGGCCAGGATTTCACCTGGGCCCACACGTCCCTTGTCGATTACATCTTCAGCTTTGTAAGAGAAAGTGCCAATTTCAGACGCCACGGTGATGAAACCATTTTTGGTTTTCACCCAACGAGAAGGGCGCAAACCGTTGCGGTCCAAACCACATACGGCATAACGACCATCGGTAACCACCAAACCAGCCGGACCATCCCAGGGCTCCATGTGCATGGAGTTAAATTCATAAAATGCGCGTAATTCAGCATCCATGGTTTCAACATTTTGCCAGGCCGGTGGAATCATCATACGAATAGCACGGAACATATCCATGCCGCCTGTATGTAGCAGCTCCAACATGTTATCCATGGACGAGGAATCAGAACCCTTGGTATTTACCAATGGCTTCACAGAATCCAGGTTTGGCAGCAATGGCGATACGAACTTGCTGCTACGTGCCACAGACCAGTTTCGGTTACCCTGTATAGTGTTAATTTCACCATTATGAGCCAGCACACGGAACGGCTGAGCTAACGGCCAACGGGGGGCAGTATTGGTGGAGAAACGTTGATGGAAAATACAAATAGCAGTTTGCAGGCGCTCATCACCCAGGTCGGTGTAAAACGCAGGCAGGTCCACAGGCATCATCAAACCTTTGTAGGACAAGGTATTTTCAGATAGTGAACAAACGTAAAAGTCTTCGTACTGCTCTAAGGCAATCTCGGCATGACGACGGGCGTAATAAAGTTTTACCGCCAATTCTTTTTCGTTACAGGCTGCTTTTGCAGAGACAAACACTTGCTCAAACCTTGGCAGGCAATCCACGGCCATGGGCCCCAAACAATCATTATTGGTAGGTACCACGCGCCAGCCTTCCACCACTAAGCCCTGGTCTTCAAATGCTTTTTTCATGGCTTGACGCTGGATATCGGCCACAGCCATATCTAGGTCAAGAAAGATCATACCCACCGCATATTGCGCAGGTAGTTCGATGCTTAATTCTGACTTAACCACCTGACGCAGGAAACTGTCGGGTTTTTGAATTAATAGGCCACAACCATCACCTGTTTTACCGTCTGCCGCGATGCCGCCGCGGTGGGTCATACAAGTCAATGATTCAATAGCCGTACGCAATAGGTCATGACTGGTCTCGCCCTTAGTGTGGGCAATTAGACCGAAGCCACAGTTATCTTTAAAGTCACCTGGTGTGTACAGACCTTTATTCATAGACGCTCTCGATAATTCTTTAAAAATCAATACCTTAGAGAGCTCTTAACGGCCCATTCAGTGGTTTTGAACATACAAAAGGGTGCTTATTCTACACGCAGGAGGGCTTTAGCTCAAATAATTCGGCTTTAGAGGGGGTTTATCCTGTTTAACCATGGGTATTTAGGGGATTATGAACTGGCGAATATCCTCCTGTATTTTACTCACCGGACGGATCCACGGGCGGCTCTTTAACGTGCGTCCAAGGCTGGACGCTTCACTGTTGGCACTATTTTTATTATTAAATGGCCCATAAACTACCACAAACCAGGGCTGCCCCTTATATTTAGTTTGGTATACATTGAGCTTGTCGGCGTTAAGCTCACGCTCAAAGCGGGTCACAAAAGCCTTGGCGCTTTTCTCACTGCGCACCCCAAGCAACTGAAGCACATATTCATTAGGTGCGGCCGTTAATAATGGATGTAATTGAGTTTGCTTTGACTTTGCTCGACTTGCTGGCTTCGAGTTTTTATCTATAACGCTAGATTGCGGGCCTCGGGGCGCCTTAGTAACAAGCTCGCTCGATGTTAACTGCGGTTGATTTGCTTGCCTGCTGGGTTCAGGCGCTGCCTTTTCTTCTTGCTTATTAATGTTTTGGTTTTGCTCCGTCTTTGCCTGAGAGAACGCGGGGCTCTTTTCAATAACCTTGTCTATTATGGCTTTAGGCGTGTCTTGCTGTATTTCCTGAGTTTTTTGCTCAAGCAATAACGCAATAACATCCTTAGGGTCATTAACTTTGCTCTCTTCCTGATATAAAAAGGAAAATACCAAGGCCACACCAATTAGCACGATGGCCGCCACATGCCCCAAGGGGAAGCGCGTTTTAAGTCTTTGCTGATGCTCTTTCTCAACATCCAGCAACTCTACTAATTTACCCGGTAACCCGTTACTTAGTAACCATAGCTGATGAGTTTTCTGCTCGCTTAGTGGGTGCTCATTCACACCCGCTTGTTTAAATAACTCAGCTATAAATTGGCAGGATTCGGTTTCAGATAAGGGCTGTAAATCAATATGGTGATATAGTTTTTCAGCTTGATGCTCTTGTTGCAGCTCGGTTAGTTTAGCCTGCATGCTGTCATCACCACACAAGACCAAGTGCCATGATTCCTGCCTGATGGACAAAGCAACTAAGAGGGATAACGCTTGCGCATCTAATAAATGAGCGTCATCTATTAATATATGCAAAGTAGTTTCTTGGGTATTTTCTTCCACGGCGGCAAGGTTTGCCGTGCATTCCAACTGTGAAGCCAAATACACGATAATGGATTGTTCGTCCGGGTATGCTAGTGCATCAAAATGAATGACTTGTGCATGAGTGGCCAGCTGATCTTTTGCCACTGACAATAAGGATGATTTCCCGGTATTAGTTTCACCGGATAACAACACAATAAGGGAGCTAAATTGCTGCACGTGCAACAACATATCCAGCTGCTGAACCCGCTCACCTATGTGAATAAAGGTAGGAGAGGCATGGTGAATTTTCTTCATCTTGCCTCCATTATTATTAGTTGGTCAGATGCGTTAAGGTGGCGTCTAAATGCTCAATGGCAAAGTCTGAAGTGGTCACTGCTTCACCCATGGCTTTAAGTAAAACCAATCTCAGCTTACCATCAAGGACTTTTTTGTCTACCGCCATTAACTCTTTAAAACGCTGACCTGGCATATCTTTGGGACACGTCACAGGCAAGTTGGCCTTTTCTAAAATTGACACCACTCGATCACATTCATCCACACTAATCCAACCCAGCCTTCTTGATAGGTCTGCTGCCATAACAGTACCCGCCGCCACCGCTTCTCCGTGTAGCCAATTTCCATAACCTTGTTCGGTCTCAATGGCATGACCAAAGGTATGACCCAGATTTAGTATGGCGCGAATACCGCCTTCTTTTTCATCTTGTGCCACTACTTTTGCTTTGTTTGCGCATGAAGTCTCGATAGCATAAATCAACGCTTCATCTTCACGGGCTAACAGCTTATCCATGTTGCTTTCAAGCCATTCGAAAAATGGCAAGTCACAAATCAAACCGTACTTAATGACTTCCGCTAAACCCGCGGATAGCTCTTTATCCGGTAGAGTGTCCAGAGTATCAATATCAATTAGCACACAGTTAGGCTGATGAAAGGCACCTATCATGTTCTTACCTAATGCATGATTCACACCGGTCTTGCCACCCACAGAGGAATCCACTTGCGACAACACGGTCGTTGGTAACTGAATGAAATCGACACCTCGCTGATAACTGGCCGCCGCAAACCCTGTCATGTCACCCACCACACCACCGCCCAAGGCCACTAGGGTGGTGGTGCGATTGTGCCTGTGCGTCAATAGCGCAGTATAAATAAGGTTTAGACAATCCAGAGTCTTAAACTCTTCACCATCGGGAAGAATGACAGTATCCACCTGGTAAGCTCCAAACAGTTTCTTAGCTTGCTCGAGATACAAGGGGGCAATGGTTTCATTGGTTACGATCATCACCTGCTTACCGGACACGTAAGGGGCAATTAAGGATGAGTCGGATAGGATATTTTGGCCAATAAAAATAGGGTAACTTTTATTTGGCAGATCAACACTGAGTTCTTTCATGGCTTAATCGATGACACTTAATTTTTGTAATTGCGCTAATATTTCTTGTACAACAAACCTGGGGTTTCGCTCGTCGGTGTAGATAGTTATATCCGCCACTTCATTGTATAGAGGGTCCCGCTCATTCATTAAACGAGTGAGCACCTCTCTGGGGTTATCTATTTGTAACAAGGGGCGATTTTTGTCTTTCGCGGTACGCGCCAGCTGCTGATCTACTGAAGTTTTTAAATACACTACAGTGCCGCGACTGGATAGATGTTGACGATTTTGAGGTCGTAATACTGCACCGCCACCCGTGGCCATTAACACCCCTTGTTCCAAGGTAATTTCTTCGATGGCCGCAGCTTCTCTATCACGAAAACCCGCCTCGCCTTCCACATCGAATATCCACGGAATATTACAACCGCAGTTATCTTCAATTTCTTTATCACTGTCTTTGAACTCAAGCTTTAACTCTGCACAAAGCAAACGGCCGATGGTGCTTTTTCCAGCACCCATCGGCCCAACCAGGTATACATTTCTTTTCGACATACTTTTCATTTTTTAAGACTTTTGTCGCTCCCCACTGAAGCTAATCAAAGGGTCCAATATATTCATGAGGTTAAAGCCCCATGAATATACGACCCTAGATACTTAGTTAGAGCTTAATACGTCTTTAACCAATCTTGGGGTAATAAATATCAGCAATTCACTTTTATCTTCGGTGTGAGTGGTACGCCTAAACAAACGACCAATCACAGGTAGATCGCCAAAGAAGGGGGTCTTGTCTACTGTAGTAACATCTTCTGATTGAAAGATGCCACCCAACACTATGGTTTCACCATTATTGACCAACACCTGAGTTTCAAGCTCATTGGTATTAATGGTTGGGATATTATTAATGATTTCACCGATGGCGTCTTTATTGATAATTAAATCCATCAAGATACGATCATCCGGCGTAATTTGCGGTGTTACTTCCAGCTTAAGCACTGCCTCTTTAAAGGTAATGGTGGTGGCACCACTGGCAGAAGCCTGCTCATAGGGGATTTCGGTACCGGCTTGTATGCGGGCGGTTTGACCGTCGGCAGTAATCACTCTGGGTTGAGAAATAATTTCAGCTCGACCATCGGATTCCATGGCGGACAATTCAAGATCCAGCACATAGTCTGCAGTGTCTATACCTATAGCAAAGGTACTGGCAGTGGCACTGGCCACCCCAAGATCCACTACATTGAGATCAGATAAAACCACAGGTTCAGCAGTGCCACCCGGCACTACGTTATTGTGAAAACGGGTCACTGTATCCAGGTTATTACCCGCACTTAGGATATTGTTATTGTTTTGCAATACACCATAACCTCCACCCCAGCGAATACCCAAAGCCTCACCTACATTAGTGGAGGCCACTACGATGCGCGCTTCAATTAGTACCTGGCGAACAGGGACATCTAAAACCTTGATAGCACGTCGTACCGATTCAATGGAAGCGCTAGTGTCGTGCACTATTATGGTGTTGGTACGCACATCCACACTGGCGGTGCCCCTATCCGTTAACATGCTGCTTTCTGCGGAGATAAGCGCCAACAAATCCGTAGCTTTGGCATAACGAACCTGAATGAACTCGGTTCGTAAGGGGGAGAATTCTTCTACCTGCCTGTTAGCTTCCAACTCAATTTTCTGGCGATTGGCAATCTGATCGGCCGGCCCCACCATTAATACATTTCCAATCTGTTGTTTGGCCAAACCCTGTGATTTAAGTACGATATCTAACGCCTGATCCCAAGGAACATTTTTAAGGCGCAAGGTAATGCTGCCGTCTACCGTATCGCTGGCCACCAAATTAAAGCCAGTAAAGTCGGCGATGATTTGTAAAACGGTTCGAACTTCTATGTCCTGGAAATTAAGAGATAGTTTTTCACCAGTATAAGGGAAACGCTCTTGGCGAATTTGCTCTTCTTCGTTCTTGGTAAGTGGTTTAACACTGATAGTTAACAAGTTATTGGTTTGATAGGCAAGGTAATCAAACAATTCATCATTAGGTTCAATGAAAAACACAGGTTTATCCGCTTCTACCGTGGCATCGATAAAACGTACAGGAGTGGCAAAATCCCTCACATCCAGACGGCGACGCATTTCATCAGCTAACTTCACATTATCAAATTCCACTCGAATGCGGCCGGACTCCTGAGAGATATCCACCGGTACGTTGGGGTTGGTAAGCCTAATCAGCACTAACCCTTCACCACGATCACCACGACGAAAATCAATATCCACGATTCGATTATCGCTTGATACAGATTCGGCCTGTTGGTAATCAGGTTTATTACTTCCCAACTGAGAAGAAGGCTGGGTGGGGGCTAATTCCTGCTGCCCAATCAATACAAATAAGCTACTGCCTTCTACGCGAGTGCTGTAACCAGTTAATTCGGTAAGATTAATAATGACACGAGTCTTATCCTTGGCACCCACTACAATAGCGGTGCGCGCATTGCCCATGCCTATTTTGTGGTACTTACTCTTCAACTCACTGCTGGTGTCTTTTAAGTCCAACGCTATACGGGCAGGGGTTTCGATGGTGTATCCTGATAGCTCAGGTGGCTCACCGTCAAATTTCAACTCCATTTCAGTCTTATCACCGGGCAAAGAAGCAAATCCTACATCTTGCAATACCACAGCCTGTACCGAAGCTGACGCTAGCACCCACAGGCATATAAGCCATTTCATCATGATCTTTTTATTCATTTTTCACCTCCGGCAGAATCTTTCATGCCCATGCTATGGGGCCGTGATATCCATCCACCACTGCCGTTTGGTACCACTTCGATTAAATC
>MAAB01007905.1_pt1 | contig 10431 bp, 5 predicted proteins | sample 1115991 | NCBI WGS metagenome assembly MAAB01 (sample SAMN04961124, study PRJNA320927) | seawater metagenome | isolation source: sample BD02T18 sea water enriched with oil for 18 days | place: USA:Gulf of Mexico | collected 2013-07-27 | reverse complement strand
ATTGTTAAATCAACAGAAGGTGCTGTTGGGGTAGAGAACCCAATGAACAAATATAAAATTGATTTAAAAGTTAATATTAATCGTGATAAAGCAGCGATGCTAGGCGTTTCTATGCAGCAAATTGACCGTACCGTTCGTACCGCGTTAGTTGGCACAACAATGGGAAGCTATCGAGATAGAGAGGGCGAAGAGTACTCGATGGTTTTGAGATTGTCACAATATGAGAAGCCCCAAATTGAAACGTTTGAAGATATAAAAGTACGTTCAGATTCTGGCCAGCTAATTCCTTTGATGCAGCTTGCTGAGTTGAAAATGGAAACCAGTATTGCGCGTTTTAATCATTACAATATGGAACGTATGACTCGTGTTACTGCAGATATTCTGCCGGGCTTTACCGCAGAGAACGTTACCAACGCTATCGTAGCTAAGTTAGAACTATACGATTGGCCTGAAGGTATGAGTTATGCGGTGGGTGGTGAACAAGAGAATCGTAAGAAGGCCTTTGGTGGCTTAATGAAAGCGGTGCTATTAGCCGTATTTGGTATTTTTGCGGTGCTTGTTTTACAGTTCCGCTCTTTTATCCAGCCGTTAATTGTCTTTGCCGCTATTCCGTTTGCTTTAATTGGTGCTTTTTTAGCGTTATTTTTAACCGGTTATACGTTTAGCTTTACTGCGTTTATTGGCTTGACGTCTTTGATTGGGATTGTTGTTAATAATTCAATTATCTTGGTTGATTATGCCAACCAAATGCGACGTGAAGGCGCAGAAAAAACAGAGGCAGTTATGGCGTCTGCTAAAACTCGCTTTGTGCCGATTGTATTAACAACACTTACGACCATCGGTGGTTTATTGCCTTTGACCTTAAGTGGATCAAGTATGTGGTCGCCAATGGGCTGGGCTGTTATTGGTGGCTTAATTGTCTCGACTTTCTTAACTTTGATTGTTGTTCCTGTGTTGTATCAATTGATGGGTAAGATGCCGGAAGAGATTGAAGTTTGAGAACGTAATTTTTGTAATATTTAAGCTAATTGTCGTATGTAAACAGGCTTACGTCGTATTAGTGACTTGTAAATCTCTAGGGAAAACGTTTATCTTAAAAAGATCGCCATTATTTTCATCGCAACGTGATTAATATGAGTTCTAAGATTTGCTTATCCCTGCTTTACCCTTATCTCGCACAAGCGAGTGTGCTGGGTTTTGACCGCTCTTTTCTATTAACAGAACTTGGCCTGAGTGAAAGTTATTTTAAGGAAGCTATGAAACGTATTCCTTTTTCTGACTTTCTTACGGCCGTTCATACGTTAATTCACATTACTCAATCTCCTGCTCTGGGCTTAAAGTCGGGTGCGCATTACCATCCTTCTACGTTTGGTCCTTTAGCCTATTTGATGTTAAACAGCGCAACTGTTGGGCAGGCGTATCAGGGGTTCTTAACGTATGAGCCTATGTTGAATGAAGCGGTTAAGACGGTATCTGTTGCCAAGGATGGTGCGGTCTATAACTATGTGCTGTATGAAGGGTATTCTGATGAAGAGGTAGCCCCTTTAATTGAAGCTCATATCGCATCATTATTGGCCTATACTAATTTTTTAAGTTTTAGACCGAATAAAGGCAGCTCATTAATCAAGGAGGTTTTGTTTCGGCATAGCCCGCAAACGGATACTTCAAAATACAAAGAGTTCTTTGGTCTCGATGTTAAATTTAATCAACAAGTAAACAGTTTTTCTTTTGATCCTATTATTCTTGGTTATGTGATTCCGGGCGCTGATTCTCGTATTGTCAGTCGTGCCATTATGGAACTTGATGCGATACAGTCATCACGACGAAATGAACGCCAGTTTAGCAGTGAGGTCTATGATCTTATCAAGGAAGGCTTTTATGGCACCTTGCCAACCGCTGCCGATGCCGCCAGTTATTTTGCTATGAGCATGAGTACTTTTCAGCGCAGACTGAAAGAAGAATCTAGCACTTTTAAAGGGCTCGTAGAGCAAGTGAGAATGGATAAAGCAGAGGTTCATCTAGCAGACTTACGCTTGAATCTCGCGGATGTTGCGGCGCGCTTGGGCTTTTCTGATGCACCTGCATTCTTCAAAGCTTTCAAACGCTGGACTGGGGAAACGCCTGCCGATTACCGAAAAAATATAATTAAATTATCTTCTGATGATATTAATCATCACGATTAACTCTTTATTAGAGTTAGTTTCTCTGAAAATAGTACTTTGACCTGAGTAGACTTGTAAGTTGACTGCTTGGGATACTCTATCGAAAGCCCCCCTGAATTATTATTGTTGAATAATAAAAGTGATTTTATTTTTTGACTCCAATAATAAAAAATAAGTAGAGGGCGATGTAATGATAAAAAAAGCAGTCTCAATAATGGTTTCAACGGTGTGTGGTCTGGCCTTTACCGTGGGGGCTAATGCACTATCGGTCTCAGACTATAAAAACAGCTGGGAGTATGAAACCTTGATGCACCAGCAGTCGCTGGATATGGATGAGCCTCTCTCCAAAGCTACTTTCATTCACGCTCATAATGCCTATAACTCTTCTGCCTATGCTAGTGGCTTAAATTATATTGATCCGAATCACAGTTTGTCTTTAACCAATTTATTGGAAGTTGGTGTGCGCTCACTTGAGCTAGACGCCCACAAAATATTTGGCAATATTATCTTGTGCCACGGTAGTGGGGATGTAGGCTGCTTGGGTACTGAGCGAGATTTCAAAGATGGCTTAAAAGAAGTGGCTGACTGGTTGGCGAAAAATCCCAATGAAGTGGTTGTGCTTTATCTAGAAGAATATTTTGATAATGATTACAAGCAGGCGATGGATAACTTATTTGATAGCTATCTAGGGTTGTATTTATATAAAACGGCTGGCACGGGCTGTGAATATCCTCCTGTTAATTTAAGTAAAAGGGATGTGCTGGATGCGGGTAAGCAAGTTATTGCATTTACCACCGGCAGTGATTGCTCCGCTTCTGAATCTGCAGGTTTTACTGACTGGGTATTTAATGGTGGGTTCAAAACCGACAATGACATGATTGATTCTCGTCAGTGCCACGATAAATATTCTGCTGCTCAGATGGATACAAAATGGGTGCGTGTCTTTGAAGACCTAACTTGGAACGGTAATGCTTTTGGTGATCCAGTAAACCTATCGGCAAACGACGTAAGTTTTGCGATGAATTGTGGAATTAACGTTTTTGGTTTAGATAAAATCGTTGCGGGTGATTCTCGAATGGATGCTCTGTTATGGAGCTGGGATGTTAATCAGCCTAATCAGTCTAGCGACGATGATGATTGCGCTATTTTACGTGATTCTGGACGATTTGAAGATCGTAGCTGTGGTGATAATAATAACTATGCCTGCCAAGTTCCTGGAACGCATGATTGGATCGTAACTCAAGGTTCTGGTGCATGGATGGACGGCGCTGAAGCGTGCGATGAAGAAACTTCAGGTAGCCATGTTTTTGCAGTACCGACGACGGTAATCGATAAGCAGGCTTTGATGGCAGAGAAACGTATATCCGCGATTTGGTTGAATTATACCGATCAAGCCAAAGAAGGGGCATGGGTCGCCAACGATCAAAGTCTGCCTGAATATGCTCGTACCGCCGGTTTTGAAAATCATTGGGCCTGTGGAACCTTGCCTGGCAACGATGGCTATTTAGCGGGTTCTCCGGAGAAAGATGATCATTTAGGTAAGGCCCTAGCGACGGGTGATTTCAATGGGGATGGTTTTGATGATTTAGCTATAGGTGCACCTAACGAAGATATCAATGGAGATGATGATGCCGGTGCAGTCAATATTGTATATGGCAGCGCGAGTGGTACCAAGATTGAGAAAGGTAACTGCCAATTATGGAACGGTGATAGCCCTGGTTTAGGCGGCAGCGCTGAAGCAGATGATTGGTTCGGTTTTGCTTTAACTTCTGGAGACTTCAATAACGATGGTTATGCTGATTTGGCAATTGGTGCTCCTCACGAGAAAATTGGTGATGCTGAAGACGGTGGTGCAATCACTATTATCTACGGCAGTGCTCAAGGTCTTACTGCATCTAATGATACCTATATTCACCAGAATACAACTAATGTAGCCAGCAGCGCAGAAAGTGATGACCAGTTTGGTTATTCATTAGCGTCGGGTGATTTTAATAACGATGGTTATGCTGATTTGGCGGTTGGCTCTCCTAACGAAGATCGCACTGGCGGTGGTAATAATAACGACGGTATGGCTCATGTTTTCTATGGTAGCAGCAACGGTATTAAAGCTGCAGGTTCTACTGATTGGGCGCAGGATGTTGGCAGTGTCAATGGTACCGCTGAAAAAGATGATCGCTTTGGCTGGTCTTTAGCAACGGGTGATTTTAATAAAGATGGTTTCGATGATCTGGCAATTGGTGTTCCAAAAGAAGATGTGAACGGAGATGATAACGCGGGTTATGTTAACGTTCTTTTTGGTACCAGTAGTGGTATTGATGATGCAGGCGATCAGTCGTTTCATCAGGATACTTCTGGTATAGCGGGTAGCACCGAAGCGGATGATCATTTTGGTTTTGCTTTAACAACTGGAGATTTTGACGGTGATGGTTATGCCGATTTAGCCATTGGTTCGCCCAAAGAAGATTTGTCTTCTGGCGGCAATAATAACGATGGTGTGGTCTATGTGCTCTTTGGGCGTTCTTCAGGCCTAAGTGGTTCGGGTAGTCAGAACTGGCATCAGGATAGTTCGGGTATCAATGGAAGTGCTGAGAAAGACGATCATTTTGGCTATTCTCTGAGTGCCGGTGATTTTAATGGAGATGGTTTTTCTGACCTCGCAATCGGCTCACCGAATGAAGATACTAATGGTGAATGGGATACTGGCTATGTGAATGTATTGTTCGGAGCTAACAGTGGGCTTACAGGTTCTGGCGACCAATCTTTTACTCAAGACTCAGTAGGCGTTGCAAATAGCCCTGAAAAAGACGACCGCTTTGGTTGGGCTGTTACGGCCGGAGATTTTAATGGTGATGGTTATTCGGATCTAGCGGTCGGTGCGCCTAAAGAAGATTTAACTCGTGGTGGTAATAATAACGACGGTCAGGTACATACCTTTAGTGGTAATAGCGGTGGTTTAACGGGTAACGGCGATCATCTTTATCAGTAGATTTGATATGTGAAAATAAACGTTTGGCAGTGCAACTTCTAATCCCGAAAGAAGTTGCTTTTGGCGGCTTAGGTTCAGGTTACTTATGTCGTCTTTTTTATATCTATTAAAATATTATTATGATTATAAAATATGACAAATTTTCTTCTAAAGTAAGTACTTCGCTTTTGTATCCCTATGTTGTTCAAGCAGAAAATCTAGGGTTTGATCAAACTTTTGTATTGGCTGAGCTAGGAATTACAGAGGGCTGTTATAAACAAGCAATGACTCAAATACCGTTCTCTTATTTCCTTGAGTCAGTGCACAAACTTATTAAAATAACTGAATGTCCTTCTTTAGGGCTCTCTTCAAGTAGCCATTTTCATCCTTCTATATTTGGCCCTTTGGCTTACCTAATGCTTAATAGCGCTACAATTGGGCAGGCTTATAAGAATTATTTATTCTATGAACCGATGATCAATGAAGCTGTTCATACAGAGTCTTATACAAAAGAACAGACGATATTTAAGCAAATATCATATCCTGAATACTCTGATGTCGAAATTGCGCCTGTAGTCGAAGCTCATCTATTGTCTCTGGTTGGTTGTGCGAAATTTCTTAGTTTTAGAGCCTGTGGTGAAAAACCGTTAGTGAAAGAAGTTTCGTTTAAACATCCTCCTCAAGCAGATCCTGAACAATATAAAAACTATTTTGGGGTGGATGTTAAGTTTAACCAAGAGGCCAATCGCTTTGCTTTTGATGTGGAAATATTGGATTACATTATTCCTGGGTCAGATTCTTGGATGGCTAATTGCGCAATAATAGAACTGAATTCTTTACAATCTTTACGCCGGAGTGAGCGAAAATTTAAAAATAATGTCTATGACTTTATCAGAACATTCAATTTCGAAGCTATACCTACAACGGTAGAAGCTGCTGAGGCATTCACTATGAGTTTAAGTACTTTTAAACGCAGGCTTAAAGAAGAATCCAGTACTTTTAAAGGATTAGTAGAGCAGGTCAGAATGGATAAAGCTGAAATAGATTTAGCTGATTTACGTTTGAACTTATCTGATATTGCTTCTCGCTTGGGGTACTCGGGTGACTCAGCATTCTTTAGAGCTTTTAAGCGCTGGACTGGCGAAACTCCTGCTAAGTATCGTAAGAAATTTTATAATTAATGATCCTATTTTCTCTCGAATAAACTCTTGGCAGAATGACCTCTGTAGATGTTTTAACGACGATTTTGGACAACTGATTAAATGTTTTTCTGGGTTATTGTTTTAGTGTGGCAGATATTTAAGTCGGCCATTTAAAATAATAAAAAGGATGATCTCATGAAAGCATTACGAGTTACCTTAGGCCTAGCATTAGTATGGCTAATGCATATAGGTATGGTTACGGCTGAAAATGTAGCTGAATTTAAAAACAGCAATGATTACGATCGGTTACGAGCGCAAACAAGCTTGGATGAAAACGCGCCTTATAATCAATCAACCAGAATACAGGCGCATAATGCGTTTAACTCCAAAGCTTATGCGTTTGGTATTAACTACATTGATCCCAATCATAAGCTATCAACTACCGATTTATTGGAAATGGGGATTCGTGATATTAACTATGATGTTCACTATATTCTGAATATCAGTAGCCCTTGGCCTTGGGAATGGAAAAAGAAACTGATGTTATGCCATGCTCAAAGTAGCCATGTTGGCTGTAGTGGTGGTGAACGTTATTTATCTGAAGGCATGGAAGAGTTGGCTGTCTGGATGGAAAAAAATCCAAACGAACTGGTCTACTTATCTATTCAAGACGAAATGGAAGGTCAGCATGCCAAGGCTGCCCAAATTATTGAAGATACTGTCGGTGACAAAGTTTATCATCCTGCAGGAGCAACTTGCAGTGCAGGTATACCCATGAGTATGAGTCGCCGTGAAATTATGGACACAGGTAAAACGCTGGTCATTACTGGCAAGTGTGGTGCTGCAGGCGGTTGGGATCATTTAGCCTTCTCTGGTATCAAGAGAGAAAGCGGCGTAGGCACAGGTACTCGTGGTGGAAATGGTAATACAGACATCGTTGTTAATGGCGAGTGTTTTGGTAAATTCGATCAGGACGATTATGATCACAATTCAATCCTTATTTATGAAGATTCAACAGCACTGGGTAAAGCATTTACCGATACTCCGCAAATAAGCGCTGGTGATATTGAGTTCGCACTTTCATGTGGTGTGAATACTGTCGGCCTGGACCAGATACATCCAAATGATGATGCTCGTATTGATGCGTACTTGTGGAGTTGGGCCGTTGGCGAACCTAACAATAATAATGATGGACAGGATTGCCTACGACATAATAGCAGTGGTCGATTCTACGATTATCGCTGCGACAATAATCAGTATTCTTTTGGTTGCCAAAACGAAGCTGGCGATTGGTATGTGACCAATAGTGAAGGTGTTTGGGATCAAGGCAATGCGATTTGTACTGCTGAAACTGACGGTGAGTATGTTTTTTCTGTACCCGTTAACAAGGTTCAGAATGAGCGATTAATAGAAGCCAAATTTAACAAATCAATAAGCAATCTCTGGCTTAACTTTACTGACCAAGGTGTTGAAGGTCAGTGGCTTACACCAAGTGCTAATGTAAGTATTAACTTCAACGAACGTAGCCCTCAAAATTACGGCGATCAAACAAGTATTGGTGATACTAGTGTTGAAGATAATGGTGCGACATTACGTTTAACCGGTAATAATTGGCAGTCAATTGAACTGGATTATGTGATTACCCCAAATACTGTGGTTGAGCTTGATTTTAGTAGCTCCATAGAAGCTGAATTGCATGGTTTTGGTTTTGATGTTGATAACCAATATGGTGGATATAAGCAGCGCATCAACTTTGCAGGGACGCAAGATGCTAATGATGTTCTGGCTTACGATAATTATCCTATGGATGGCTCGAGTAAGCATTACGTAGTGAATATCGGTTTACATGATAGTGGTTATAAACACCATATGTACTTCCTGGTTGATAGTGATGCCAATGAAGCTGGCGAGTCTATTTTCAGTAATGTACGAATTTATGAACGTTATGATGCAGTCATAAATTTCGAAGATCATGAAATACTTGGCTATGCCGGTGATGATGCGGCCGATGGAGGCGTAAGTATCGAGGACGAAGGTGCTACTCTACGAATGACTGGTAATCTGTGGCGTGCGATTGAGATGCCTCGTGATATTTCTGTTGATACTGTTTTGGAATTTGATTTTTCCAGTGATTCTGTAGGTGAGATACACGGAATTGGATTTGATAATAATTTAACGAGTACGACTTCTAAGCGCTTCGAGCTTTATGGTACTCAAGATACCCAAGATATTTCTGACTTTGCGACTTATAGTGGCAATGGTGTAACGCACTATAGTATTCCTGTAGGGCAGTTTTACATTGGTGAAATGAAGTATCTGTTTTTTGTGATGGATGATGATGCCGCTTCTGCGGGTGAGTCAGTTTTTAGTAATGTAACGATTACTGATACTCAGGCTCAATAAAACATCAATAATCATTGTTGGTAAGAGTAATGGCAGGCTGAGTAGATAGGGAATCTAACTCAGCCTGTCATGGACATCGCTTTCAACTTTCAGTCTTACAGAAATGTGAATACTAAATATAAGCTAAATTTTCGTCTGAAAATCAAATACCACCTGTAAAAACTCATAAGTGTCATTCGTATCGACATAAATGACTTTGAGAGCACTAGATCTACACTATAATAAAGAAATAAGGGGGCGTTTTAGTTATAGAAGGAGCTTAATTCGAGTAGGTATTATTTACTCTGCGAGCTGTAGAATACAGATTAAGAGAGTTCTGATTTATTAAAAGAATATAATCCTGTTCGAGGAAAGTCAATAATGATATCTAGGCCCTTAGTTATTCATAGTTTAATTATCTGGGCACTATCTTTCAGTATCAATATTAGTGCAGAAGTTCGCTTAGGAACGGCACTTATGCCACCCTATCAAAAAGAAACTCCCGTTGGTATTAAGGGCTCTGCAGTTGATACTATTTTATGTGTTTTGGAAGAAATATCTGAAGAAAGTAATATTGAATTATTTCCTAGTAGTCGTTTGATTTATTCTCTCAAACATTTAGAGACTGATGCAATCTTTAGTTTGGGGGATAGAAATCCAAACATAGGAGTACCTTCTTCTCCGATTGTATTGGAGAAATGGTACTGGTTTTATAATGAAGTAAATCTGAAAATAAATCCAGAGAATAAAGATGTACGTGTAGCAGTGGTAAGAGGGAGTGAAGCTGAGTATTGGCTAAGAAAGCAAGGGTATAATAATGTTTTTACTGTGAATATTATTGAGCAGGCTCTGAAAATGCTAAATACAGGCCGGATAAACGTTGTCTTAGCGGATAATTTACAGGTCCAAGAAGCTTCACGCACGATGGGCTTAATGGTACCTTCAGAATTTAGTTTGTTTCAAAAATTTACCAGTCTAAGAGTTCACTTCTCCCCCTCATATCTTGATAAAAATCCTGATCTATTACCTGCATTTAATAATAATATTCAGTACTGTAATCCGGCAGGAAGCTATTTAACGCTTGCTGATAAGTCTGCATTATTAGCCATTGCAGATAGTATAAGGGAGTGGGTAAACACTGAAGATATTAAGCAATTATTAATTGACTCAACTTCTACTAGTAAAAACCTGACACAAACAAGAATTCAAGAACTAGATAAACAATGGCGAGAACATAGAGGAAGTCATCTTGAGTATTCAAATTCTTTGATTTCAGAGGTATTTAATTCACATCTTAGCGAGAAAGTTAGGGGCTTTAAACGAGAATATAGTGGTTTATTTAGCGAGATAATCATTACTGATAAGCAAGGTTTAAATATTGCTATTAGTGATATTCCTTCAGATTACTGGCAGGGAGACGAAGAAAAATATTTAAAAACAATATTAACTAATAACTTAAGTACTTTTATAGATCGGATAAGGTTTGATTCATCAAGTTCAACTTTTCAAAGCCAAATAAACTTTGCTGTTACCAATAAGAATAGTGACATTATAGGCATGGTTATTGTGGGTGTTAATGTGGAATTAGCCTTGAAAAACAGAGTTTTGCAATAGAAAAATACCTAGCTTCGGCTAAACTTTAGATAAACTTACGGAGTAGATGAAATGTTTTGGTATAACAATTTGTTATTAAAATGGAAGTTGATTATTCCTCTTTCTATCTTGATCGGCTTTAATTTAGTTGCAACAGTGACAAGTATTTCATTTGCTGCACCTATAT
>MAAB01029147.1_pt1 | contig 10433 bp, 9 predicted proteins | sample 1115991 | NCBI WGS metagenome assembly MAAB01 (sample SAMN04961124, study PRJNA320927) | seawater metagenome | isolation source: sample BD02T18 sea water enriched with oil for 18 days | place: USA:Gulf of Mexico | collected 2013-07-27 | reverse complement strand
GGCTTATATACTGCGTTATTGATTTTGGTAAGGGAATAACCATTACCTACAATCAATGCCTTGCCTATAAGCCTTTAAATTCTCGCTAAGCGAGCACTTTCTTATACGGATTGGTATTAATGCAAGTGCTGTTATTCTCGAAACATAAATTTAAGAAAGGTTAAAATATGACAATAAGAAAGTATGTGCTCGCTGTAACCGCATCATTACCAATATCTGCAACATTGTTGGCAACAGAAGCACCATTAGTTTCAATAAAGACTCAAGATGATTTTTTTAATAATATAAGTAAACATTGTGGTAAGTCTTATCAAGGTAATGTAACCGTCGATAATGCTGCAGGAGGCAGTTTTATTAATAAAAAACTAATAATGCACGTAAGAAAGTGTACGGATAGTCAATTGCAAATACCGTTTCATGTGGGTGATGACTCATCCCGTACATGGGTTATTACTAAAACTGGTTCAGGTTTATCATTAAAGCATGATCATCGACTAAAAGACGGAAGCAATGATAAATCAACTATGTATGGTGGCCATACCAATGACGCAGGTTGGGCACAAATGCAATCTTTTCCGGCAGATCAGTATTCTAAAGAGCTTTTTATCGATCAAGGCATACCACAATCAATCGGCAATACATGGCAAATGTATATATACCCAAAAAAATTCACTTATCGTTTAATCCGTCAAGGTAGAGAATTTAGAGTTGATTTTGATTTAACACAGCCAATTAGCACCCCAGTTACGCCTTGGGGCTACGAATAATATTTTTATAAGCCCTTAACTTAACTCGCTATTTTAACGTAAGTAAAGAAATTAGCTTAAAAGCTGTTTTTTAACTTGGACTACAAATGCTTTTTTGGTAAAATCTTCGCCTAATTTTCTTATGAAATAGTAAAGCATGGGCAAAAATGTAGTTGTTCTCGGCACTCAATGGGGTGACGAAGGTAAAGGTAAGATCGTAGACTTACTAACCGATAAAGCTAAATATGTAGTTCGTTATCAAGGCGGTCACAATGCTGGCCACACTTTAGTGATCAACGGTGAAAAAACCGTGTTACATCTTATTCCATCTGGCGTATTACGTGATAACGTAAAATGTTTAATTGGTAATGGTGTAGTTTTATGTCCTAAAGCTTTGATGACAGAAATTACCATGTTAGAAGCCAAGGGCGTTCCAGTACGTGAGCGTTTACTTATTAGTGACGCATGTCCACTAATCCTTCCTTACCATAACGCCTTAGATGCTGCACGTGAAATTGCACGTGGCAATAAAGCTATTGGTACTACAGGACGTGGTATTGGCCCAGCATATGAAGATAAGGTTGCACGACGTGGTTTACGCGTTGGCGATTTATTCTGCGCAGAAACATTTGCTGCTAAACTAAAAGAAATTGTCGAATATCATAACTTCTCATTGGTTAACTACTATAAAGTTGAACCAGTGAATTATGAAGAAGTACTTGCTGACGCACTTGCTGTTGCTGATGTTATTAAGAAAATGACCGCTGATATTTCAGAGATATTAGACCAAGCCCGCATTGCAGGCGAATCTATCATGTTTGAAGGTGCTCAAGGTACTTTACTTGATATCGACCATGGAACTTACCCTTACGTAACCTCGTCAAATACTACTGCTGGTGGTGTTGCTACAGGTTGTGGTGTTGGTCCTCGTCACTTAGATTATATTTTAGGTATTACCAAAGCTTACACTACGCGTGTTGGTTCAGGTCCTTTCCCTACGGAATTGGATGATGAAGTTGGTAACCACTTAGGTACTGTCGGTCACGAGTTTGGTGCAACTACAGGACGTGAGCGTCGTTGTGGTTGGTTTGATGCGGTTGCAATGCATCGTGCAATTCAAGTAAATAGTGTAACAGGTTTCTGTTTAACTAAGCTTGATGTGCTAGATGGCTTAGAAACATTAAAAATCTGTACAGGTTATAAAACTGAAGCTGGTGATATTATCACTGTACCGCCTACGGCTGCTGAAGGTTATGAGAAAATCACACCAGTATATGAAGAGATGCCAGGTTGGACTGAAAGCACTGTTGGTGCAACATCAGTTGATGTTTTACCTGAAAATGCACTTGCTTATATCAAACGCATTGAAGAAATTACCGGTATACCAGTAGACATTATCTCTACCGGTCCAGATCGTGTTGAAACGATTATTAAAGTGAATCCTTTTCTTTAAAGGACAGCTTTAGCTTCCCTTATCTAATAAGGAGAAGGTAATTTCTTAACAATAAAGTCCAGCCAAGTGTTGGACTTTTTTTTGGAAAGTTTTCAATGATTCTGTGAATGCCAATCAGGCTAATTTATAGAACACTCAACGAGAATTAAAAGGTTTAGAGGCAAGGTATTGATTGAAGATAATGGTTTTCAGGAGAGAGGCTCTTGCACTTCCTAAATAAGTGCGTCCTTCTTAAAATTAATAATGCCGCATTTAAGCCTTTTCAGCTCGTAAACTGATAACAATACAAAATGAATTAACTATAGAATCATCATGTTTAAATCATTCTGTTGTTCTAAGCACGCTAGTGTAGATCTAAGTTGATTAATTAATCTGTTTAGTCTCGGTATTCTAAGTGATCGGATGTCTAGATTAATTCACTTGTCTTGTCATAATCCAATATATAAGACTTGTCGATGGATAATATGTTTAAAAGGAGTCTAAGTCTATTTCACCTCTACTAACTTATATTTATACGCAACTACTTAGTTATAAATAGCCAATATTTATCAAATTGATATGATTTTATCGAACGCTAGCGTTACATTGGTTATAGCTTAGATGGAGGTTATATAGTAAAACAGACTTGAATTACTCTATCTATATGAAATACCATATAAGTAAGTAAAAGCTAGTGTTAACAACAATAATAAAAAAAACATGGCTATACTTGCAATAACAACAAAACTAACACTACTAAATAACGCATTAGGAATTCTCATGACAGATCTACGCCAGCAAGCACTTGATTACCATGCATTGCCAACACCAGGAAAAATAAGTGTTTCATTAACAACCGCAGCAGAAACCAGCCAAGACTTGTCACTAGCATACAGTCCGGGTGTTGCTGAACCTTGTCGAGAGATAGCAAACAATCCAGACGATGTTTATAAATATACAGGAAAAGGTAACACTGTCGCTGTAATAACTAATGGCACTGCAGTATTAGGCTTGGGAAATATAGGTCCTATGGCCTCAAAACCTGTTATGGAAGGCAAGTCGTTATTATTCAAGCGCTTCGCTAATATTGATTCTTTTGATATTGAAGTAAAGCATAAAACGGTTGAAGAATTTGTTAATACGGTTGCTAATATAGCGGATAGTTTTGGTGGCATTAATCTTGAAGATATTAAAGCTCCAGAATGTTTCGCTATTGAAAAAGCGTTAATTGAACGTTGTAAAATTCCAGTCTTTCATGATGATCAACACGGTACTGCGATAGTAACTGCTGCTGGTATGATGAATGCGTTAGATATTCAGGGTAAAGATATTAAACAAGCTAACATTGTCTGTCTAGGTGCAGGTGCTGCAGCGATAGCTTGTATGGAATTATTGATTAAGTGTGGAGCTCAACGAGAAAAAATCTACATGCTTGATACTAAAGGCGTGATACATACCCGTCGTAATGATCTTAATGAATATAAAAAATTATTCGCTAACAATACAGACAAAAGAACATTGGATGACGTTATTGAAGGTGCTGATGTTTTTGTTGGTGTTTCAGGTCCAGATCTTCTATCACAAAAGCAAGTAAAAGTGATGGCAGATAAACCAATTATTTTTGCTTGTTCGAATCCTGATCCTGAAATTAAACCTGAGCTTGCTTTGGCAGCCCGTAATGATGTCATTATGGCGACTGGTCGATCTGATTACCCAAATCAGGTCAACAATGTTTTATGTTTCCCGTTTATTTTCCGTGGTGCATTAGATGTTCGTGCCCGTACTATTAATGATGCTATGAAGATAGCAGCGGTACATGCTATTAGAACACTTGCCAAAGAACCTGTACCTGCAGAAGTGCTTAAAGCAAGTTGTGAGAAAGATCTTAGCTTCGGCAAAGACTATATTATCCCTAAACCAATGGATCCTCGTTTGTGTGGCGCCGTTGCAAAAGCTGTTGCACAAGCAGCGGTAGACTCTGGTGTTGCTGCGTTAGACATGCCAGAAAATTATATGGCTTAGTCGTTTTGACTAACTAATGAGACGAATGAATTTTCACTGAACCTCTATTAGTTTTTGATTATTTTGACAACAATACAAATAAAGGTCATGGTATGAAAATTACCTTGGCCTTTTTTATTGGACAGTTATTATGAAGAAAAAATTCATACTACCGTTACCACTAAGTATTTTGTTCTCACTGTGTTTACTCAGTTGCTCACAAGCAGCTCAGGATCAACCTCAACTTCAATCAAAAGAGATATTAAAAGAAGGAAATAACAAAGTGACAGTTAAAAATGAGCAAGCTTGGCAACAAGTCACCGTGAACTATTATGATTTTGAAGGTGGTTTTTATGGTTTAACTTCTAAAGCTGGAGATAAACTGTTACCCATGAATCTCGCTAAGCAATACAAATTACAAGGCACAATACTGAAAGTGAAAGGTGAGATCATTAAAGATATGATGACCATTCAACAGTGGGGCCAACCTTTTAGAATTATTGAAGTTGAAGTAATTAAGTTAGGTCAAAGCACTGGAAAAAACAAAGGATCGGAGTACTAAGGTTGTCCACAAAATAGAGGCTGATTAAACAGGGTTAATTGGCTTTTCCCTTCAATAAACTGAACTTGATAGAGCATTTGGTATTCTTTTTCCGTTAAATCATCAACTTTTTGGTTGCTTAGTAGCTGAGTCAGTTGAGGGGTAGTATTACTATGTCCCACAATTAGAGCATTTTCTTTGCGTTCTTTTAAATGCAATGAAAACTGTTCAAGTTCTCTAGGGTTATAATGTTCAATAGCGATTTTTTCTTTACTTGATAAAGGCTCTGCAGTCGACATAGTTCTTTGATAACTCGTACTATAAACAGATTTAATATTTGCGGTACTTAGTAACGTTGCTAACTGTCTTGCTCTTTCTTCGCCGCACTGTGTTAATAGTGGATTCTTACTATCAGTTTGCTTTTCAGCATGTCTCACAAGATAAAGAGTAAAGTTATCGCTTGCTAAGCAAGGTTGAGTCAAGAATATACCGGCAATCATTAAACCGAATTTTTTCATAGTGTGCTTTTCTTCAAGTAAGAGAGGATTACTAGCGTGAAAATATTTATTTATCACGCTAGTTTCGTCAATTTAAAATAGACGGTTTAAACCGTTCAAAGCTGCAACGCGAAATGCTTCTGCCATTGTCGGGTAATTGAAAGTTGTTTCAACAAAGTATTCTATGGTATTTCCACCATTTTTTTGTTGCATGATAGCCTGACCGATATGAATAATTTCAGCCGCATTTTCACCGAAACAATGGATGCCAAGAATCTCTTTAGTCTCTCGATGAAAGAGAATCTTTAGAGAGCCAACCAAGTTATTAGAAATTTGGGCTCTTGCAAGATGCTTGAACTGCGCGCGACCAACTTCATAGGGTATTTTCGCTTCTGTAAGCTCTTGCTCAGTTTTACCGACAGAACTAATTTCAGGAATAGTGTATATGCCTGTGGGAATATCAACAATTAGCTTAGCTTTACTACTGCTATCAACCATAGCAGAAGCGGCGATTCGGCCTTGGTCAAAAGCAGCACTGGCTAAACTTGGGTAACCAATAACGTCACCCACGGCAAAGATATTGTCTACTTCTGTTTGATAACAATCATTTACTTTTAACTGACCACGTCCATCTGCTTTTAAGCCAGCAGCAGCCAAGTTTAAATCGGCGGTATTACCAGTACGGCCATTGGCAAACAGTAAACAGTCGGCGCGCATTTTTTTACCCGACTTTAAATGAACTACTACTGCATCGTCATTTGCTTCAACACGTTCAATCTCTTCACCATGGCGAATAACTACGCCGTTATTCCATAAGTGATAGCTGAGAGAGTCTGACATTTCTGCATCGAGAAAAGACAGTAAACGTTCACGCGTATTAATCAAGTCAACTTTTACCGCTAAGCCTCTAAATATTGAAGCATATTCGCTACCAATAACACCAGCGCCATAAATAATGACATGTTGCGGAGCATGCTTGAGGCTCAAAATACTGTCAGAATCATAAACACGAGGGTGATCAAAGTCGATATCATCAGGGCGATAAGGTCTCGACCCTGTGGCAATCATAATTTGTTTAGCTGAAATTTTATCTACAGAACCATCAGAGTGTAAAATACTGACGGTATGGGCATCAACAAAGGAAGCTTGCCCTTGTATATGTTTCACGCGATTTCGGTTATAAAAACCGCTGCGTAGGCTAACTTGTTTTTGAATTACCGCAGAAGCATGACTTAATATATCTTGGAAGGTAAGTCGTTTTGCTTGATCGTTTTGTTTAAATAGCGGGTTTGAATTGTATTCAATCAAGCGGCTTACTGATTGGCGCAATGCCTTTGATGGAATAGTACCCCAATGAGTACAACCTCCACCAACCTGATGGTAACGTTCAATAATGGCAACTTTCTTTTGGCGCTTAGCAAGATTCATTGCCGCACCTTCTCCACCTGGACCTGTACCTATGATAATTACGTCATAATCAAAACTTTTTTCTACAGTTTTGCTTGTCTTTGATTTAACCAAAAGTGAGCCCTCGTATTTATTTAATATAAAAATATAGCAGTAGTTTATCAGAACTAAAACTGACAATATTGAGCTAATTCAGTATTATGATAATAATATTGAATTTATGTCATAAAGAGCCTGTTAGATGAGTGGTGTAAGAGCACAACAAAAAGAAAAGACCCGCCGTCAGATAATTAATGCGGCTCTAAATCAGCTTAGTGCAGAGCGTAGTTTCTCTAGTTTAAGTTTACGTGAGGTCGCAAAAGAGGCTGGCTTAGCGCCGACATCCTTTTATCGCCACTTTTCAGATATGGATGAATTAGGTTTAACTTTAGTGGATGAAGCAGGTTTAACACTCAGGCAGTTAATGCGCCAAGCAAGGCAGCGTATTGCTAAAGGCGGATCTGTTATTCAAATATCAGTACAGACCTTTATGGAATTAATTGAAAGTAACGGTAATATTTTCAGACTCTTATTACGTGAGCGTTCAGGCACCTCTGCTGCTTTTCGTGCTGCTGTAATACGAGAAATTCGTTATTTTACAATGGAGCTTTGTGATTATCTTCAAAAAGCGAATCAGCTTGAAGCTGATGTTGCATATATGCAGGCTAATGCTGCGGTAACCATTGTTTTTAGTGCTGGTTCGGATGCACTTGATATAGAAGATAAAGCGGAACGTGACCAATTAGCTCAACAAACAATTCAGCAATTACGCTTTATTGCTCGTGGTGCTCTTGAGCTAAGTGATCGTCGTAAAATATCTAGAAAATCTCGTTAGGTTACTTTCTTGTTAGTATTACACCTGTTTCAATATGGTCGGTGTAAGGGAACTGATCAAATAAGGCAAAGTTATCAATTTGATGTGTTTCTACTAGCAGCGCTAAATTATCTTTCAAAGTTTCGGGATTACACGAAATATAAATAATTTTATTAAAACGTCTAACTAATTCAACACTGTCTCTATCTAATCCAGCACGAGGCGGATCTACTAACACTGTATCGTAGTTATAAGTTGTTAAATCAAAATCTTCTAAGCGTCTAAACTTTCGTTCACCATTCATAGCTTGACTAAATTCTTCACTAGACATACGCACAATATCTATATTATCAATACCATTTTTACTAATATTGATTTGTGCAGAACGAACAGAGGTTTTTGATATCTCAGTACCAAGTACTCGTTCAAAGTTTTCAGCAAGGGCGATACTAAAGTTACCATTACCACAGTAAAGCTCAATGAGATCGCCACCTGCATTTTGTGTTGCTTGCTGAGCCCATAAGAGCATTTGTTCATTTACACCTGCATTTGGTTGAGTGAAACTATTTTCTACTTGTTGATAAACATAGTTCTTGCCTCCAACGTCCAAAGACTCCATCACATAATCTTTATCAACAATAATTTTCTGTTTCTTTGCGCGACCAATGATATCCACAGGGGCTATTGTTGATAACTGAACTTTTAGCTTTTCTGCCTCAATTTGCCAGTTTTCTTCCAAAGGCTTGTGATACAACATGCTAATTAATAATTCACCACTTAGTGTAGATAGGAAATCGACTTGAAAAAGTTTAAAACGTAATTCACGTTGATCTTTAATTGTGGCAAGTAAAGCTTTCATCGCCTTGTTAATTAACTCACTGGCTACAGGGAAGTCATCGACTCTGAATTTTTCCTTAGTTTTACTATCAAACATGATGTAATAAAGATCATCACCTTCATGCCAAACCCTAAATTCTGCTCTTTGGCGATAATTTAATGGTACTGATGGATATAAGTCAGCAGCTGGTAGGTTGAAGTCACTAAATAACTTAGCCATATCTTGTTGTTTTTTTGATAATTGCGCATCGTAATTATCCGGATGAATGTGACTAAACATGGAAGTGCCTTGTATAAAGAAAGAGAGATTAGAATAACAGCCCGAATTTTACTATCGACTTAGCTTTTGTCTAGCTCTTAATCAGTCTATTTTATAAAAATAAGCCAATATTAACTACTTTGCTTAGCTATTAATCATTGTTGCTGATAAATAGTTATAAGTGTAAGAAACCAGTAAGGCAACTACACTGCTAATTTTGAAGAGGTGGCTCAGAATTCATTAACGTTTGTCCGCTCAAGTATTCTATTAGGTAAATGATAGGAGAAGATGAAGAAGCCGAAGTAACTTAAGCCCGCTTATCCTTTATAAAGCAGTTTAAGCTATTGTAGCAAAACGTAGAATACTCATTAAAAAAATAAATTGATGTCTTGGCAATATATAACTGTTCAACTTTAAATGTAGAGCAATAAAAAAGGCCGCTGTTATAGCGGCCTTTTATTATATAAGTTGTAGCGTTAATCGTCTTGATTGTTATCTTCAGTTCGCTCAGGGCGTTCCTTTGCTTCTCTTACTTTCAATGTACGTTGCTGAAACTCAGTATCGTTCAATGCAGATATTGCTTTGTCTAAATCATCAGCAGCCATTTCAACAAAACCGAAACCACGACGTTTTCCTGTATGTTTATCTTTCATTAAACGTACAGAATGTACAGAGCCATGTTCTGAGAAGAGTTCTCGTACTGAGGTTTCATTCGCTCTATAAGGTAAGTTACCAACATAAAGGGTTCTAACATCCTCATCCGAAGCAATAGTGCTGCTGGCTGTAGATGAAGCTGGGTTGGCTGATGGACTACCAGTAAGTAAAGGTGCGAGAAATGCACTAACAAATACTAAACTAGCAATAAGGATAGAACTAGCCGGTACGGCAAAAGTGACAATATAAGCGATGATGGCAAAAGCAACAGCAATGATGACTGTTTGTAACGTTGGAGACTTCATATAAAGATACCTAATTATTATTTTAATAAACTAATTTAACTGCTTGAATATAAGCAAATAGCAATTCTATGTTACGCAGCTTTTTATAATGTGCAACTATCAAGTGCAAAGTTTATGCAATTAATCTGCTATTAAAGAATAATCTTCAATAATTTCCACTGATATAGTTGTTTAAATGAACGTGTTGCCTTTTAACTGAACGAACGATTCAATAAATGCAATTTTATGTGGGAAAGGTGTTGACCAAAACTGAAAGCTCTCTATAATGCGCTCCAGTTCCAAGGGGTTCACGCAAAATGAATCATCAACGAACTGTTTTGATACGTTATCTACACGCTTTAGCGAGAAATAACGTAAGTTAACATCAAGTTTTAAATCTTTTTCGAAATAATTTAAAATAAACGTTGACATCAAAACTCGGAAGCGTATTATACGCATCCTGCTTCGGGGCAATAGCAACGAGCAATGCAAATTAAGTTCAACTTATTTTGCTTCAGATAAAGAGCGAATGCGACTCTTATCTACTTCCTAACTTAGTTTATGAAGTTCTTCTTTAACAATTAGTTATCATGCAATTTGTGTGAGCACTCACATTATGTTGTTTTACATAGTTTTCCTTTCGGGGAGAACAAAAAAAACGCTTAATGAATGATGTTCATGCAAATAAATATAGTTACGTATCTTTAGTTAGGTAGGTAGCGACTATGTAATGCGCTATTTACTTCGGTAGATAGCACGACAGAATTCATTGAGCAGTAACACATCGCTTGCGATGAGGTTATACAAACGATTTTTAATTGAAGAGTTTGATCATGGCTCAGATTGAACGCTGGCGGCAGGCTTAACACATGCAAGTCGAGCGGTAACATTTCTAGCTTGCTAGAAGATGACGAGCGGCGGA
>MAAB01007904.1_pt1 | contig 10441 bp, 9 predicted proteins | sample 1115991 | NCBI WGS metagenome assembly MAAB01 (sample SAMN04961124, study PRJNA320927) | seawater metagenome | isolation source: sample BD02T18 sea water enriched with oil for 18 days | place: USA:Gulf of Mexico | collected 2013-07-27 | reverse complement strand
TTTTCCATGCACTTTGTGGGCATGTATGCGCTTATTTACCCAGGCCCCATGCAATATGACTTATTAATTACCATATTTTCTTTGTTGGTGGCCATATCCGGTACCACTATCACTATGCTGCTTATTTACCAAAAGCAGCGGCTTTGGGCCGTGGCCACCCTATTTGGTTTAACCATATGCAGCATGCATTACGCTGGCATGCTGAGTATCTTGGCCAATGCCTACCATATGCACCACAGGGTAGAGCTTTTATTGGTGGCGGTGGTGTACGCCATATCGGGCTCCTACCTTTCTTTAAGATTTTTTGTAGGGTACCTGCGCAAGCACAATAAACAAAATTTACTGCTGTCGGCCACCGCCATGGGCGTTACCATTTCAGGCATGCATTACCTAGCCATGATGGCCATGGAGTTTAGTGCCACTGTTTATCCTCCGGTTATGCCCCACGGCGCATTCATCACCCGTGAACTTATTATTACCTTTACTATATTTATGTTGCTTTTTACCATTGCCATGTACATCAATGACAGTTTCAATTCCGAAAAAAGTCTTACCCTTAAAAAACATGAATTAGAATTTTCCAATAAAAGTATCAGCAGTGCATTGGAAAAATTAAAAACCATGCAGGATCAACTTATTGAATCTGGCAAAATGGCGTCGCTAGGCCAACTGGTCACCGGCGTCGCCCATGAAATTAATACGCCGGTGGGCATCTGTATCACCAGTGCTTCTTATTTAAAGGATCAGTCCTCCGATTTTTTTGAACGATTTCAAAAACAAGAATTAACACGGCAAGACTTTGCTAAGTATATGGATGCTCACCAGACCAGCTCAAAGCTTATTATTGAAAATCTAAGCAAGGCATCAGAATTGATTCGCAGCTTTAAACAGGTGGCGGTGGATCAAAGTACAGAGTCTCCTAGGCAATTTTTTATGGGCCATTACATCAAAGAAGTGTTGGCCAGCCTTAACCACAAGATTAAAAATAAGAATTTTGACGTGGTATTTGAGTGTCAGCAAGATTTTGAAGTGGAGACCTTTGCCGGTTCTATCTCCATAATATTAAATAACTTAATTGATAACTCGCTTATCCATGGCTTTGAAAACCGTGATGAGGGCACCATCAACATAAAAGTATCTCAAAGTGAAGAAGATGTGTCGTTAGCCTATGCTGACGACGGTTGTGGTATGGAACAAAATAATATTGATCAAATTTTCAGCCCCTTTTTTACCACTAAACGCTCCAAAGGATTCTGTGGGCTAGGTATGCATATTGTTTTTAATCAGGCCACCCAAAAACTAAAAGGTAAACTTAGTTGCAGCAGCAAACCTGATCAGGGTGTACAGATAAGTGTGGTTTTCCCCAAAATATTCACCGCTAGCAGCCAGACCAATTCAAGCAATTCAAGCAATTCAGTGAAGAGTTAACGGGCCCAAGCTATCACGTTGATAGATCATTTAAGCCGTTGGTTAGCGCTTAATGCATGGCACATCACTCGTAACCGACTCCATGATGGCCACCCCTTGGCGATAACCCAAACCGCCGTTGCCATGTACTAAGCCCACACTTTCACTTCCTTCACACAAACGCTGATACATAGTAATCAAACCGTTCAATGCTGGATTATTCCAAGCCCCCCGAGCGAGGTTCATGCCTCCGGTAATAGTGATGCTGTGTTGCGCTAAAAAATCGGGTAACTCATCTAACACATCCACTAAACCACTAATAATTAAAAAAGCCATGGGCACCACCGGATAACAGGTATAAGCCTCCATTAGTGCCTGTCCTTCACGAAAGCGGGCTGAAAAATCAACCCCTGATTCTTGGCATGCCTGTTGGTACGCCTGCTTTAAGTGTTCGTATCCGGCAATTTCTTGTAGGTATTCACGGCCATCACCGGCCAGCCGACTTAACCCTACCGCTTTAATGACCAACCTTTTGTTTGTATCTATGGTTAATAGATCAGCCACTTCATTATTTGTAATCAATAACCGTCCCGAAAAATCCACCAATGGATTGGCACAATCCACCCCTCTAAACAACTCCGTAATAGGTTGGTGCCACCGGGAACTAGGCAACATGTCTTCACTAAAGTTTTCAGCCAAGGCATGACGAAAGCTTACTTTATGGTTTTCAAATAACGCCTCTGCCAGCACTTTAAATTGCTCGCCATCAATTTCATGACGTTCGCTAAACGCGTGGGCAAGCTCAGTATACGCTTGCGTTAGCGGATAATCAGGCCCATAAACCGACATCTTGTTAAGGCGCTCATCGCGCTCATATCCGGTTTTTAAGTGATCTTCACCACTGATCACCACTGCTTGGGCACCTGCCTCGATTAACCGCTTCGCTTCGGCTAACGCTTCTAAAGGTGCACAACCACTGCGAAAGTGCCTTGGCCGCTCTGGTGCATGCCAATCTGCACTTAGGGGCTCAATCACTAGCTGCACAGGCTGAATACCCAATTGGGCCAAACTGCCCTCTAGATGCAATACATCGTTAAGCTGCCCCTGGCCATCTTCGACCTTGGCAGCGGCTATTATTAAAGCGGTGGACATAGAGTACTCGTAAATTGGATCTGGAATTGCGTGCAAGACTATCTTAAATGAAGGGCGGTATAAACGGCTAAGGCAATTTACTCAGGCGAGTAAGGGTAGGATTTGGTTAGGGTATAAATGCTGTTGTAGTATTTCATCTGCAGGCACTCTTACACATAGAAGCCTATGTTTATTATTGTGGCTTAAATGAGCACCCGTAGTTTGCTCATTAAATGTGCAGACTACGGGTGATGAATATTTATTCTCTATCGGCTCAGGGTTATTCAGCACACATTAGCGCAGTGAAATCGCTTTCTAGAATATCAGTATTTAAAGAAGTACTGGTCCATGGACCGCTTTCATCCGTGCCACTGAACACTAGATTACCACTTGAAAGAACAGCGGAAACGTTTTGTGTATAATACTCTTCGTACACATCACCCTCTTTTTCAAAGTAGGTAACTTTAAACATACCGTCAGTTATTGGTTCAATGGTTCTGTATGTATTATCAAATGACTCATAACAATTACTATCATTAGCATCGTAATCATACTCCACCATCTTCCCATCCGGTCTGATAACCGTGTAGCTTTCTTCATCCGATACATCATCTTTCCAAGTACCTACAATATCCTGTAAGGATAAATTGTCTTGACTCGATATGGTTTCATCGCCGCTGCCACAGCCAACTAAGAATGTAAGTAAAATTACCGGTAACAACTTCATCATATTTCCTTTTAAAACCCAGTTTATATAATTTTTATTTCGTATATATCTATTACGGCAACAAACGTTAATGATAAAATTAAGATCAACAATTAAAATTGAAACGTTAAAATCATTTAGCATAAACATTTCAGCTACTAAAAATAGTATGCCAAGGCTTTTATGGATGAGCCTTTTCATATTATGAGCCATTTAAACTGAGCCTAAATGGTTCTAAGTATGTAATCCCGCAAAAAATTTGTTAACTGAGTCACACTTAAAACAAAGCATTGATTTTGACCGTTTTTTAGCCGGCACTTTAGCATTACCCCCTGAAAGCAAAATACACAACTAGCGTACCCAGTACAGTTAGGGGTTAGACTCATTATTAGTGAGGTTATTTTAAACGTACAAATGATTTTGCAAGGTAATTCTATAATGCGGAATACACAGGTAGATACAGGTGTTTTAAAAGATAGCGACACGCCCCAAAAACTTAGCTAAAGGTTATCTATCGAGTAGAGTAAGCAGTTTTTGAAGTAACTCGGCATCCGTGAAATGGTTTTGAACATAAAACCACAATAACGATAAATAGGTCATTTGCTTGCTGGCTAATTTAAAGTGCTGAGGCGTTATGCTGCCGTAACATGCTAAAAAATATTGGATTTGTACTTCAGATAAATTACATGTATCACTAAAAACGGCCAAATCCCAAGTTCTATTGCCCATTGCAGCATATTCCCAGTCTATTAGGTGCAGCTTATCACTATCTAAAATCCAATTACTGGGGTTAGGGTCCATATGGCATAAACAAGGGGTATAAAGTTTATCTTGTAATTTTAGGTCAAGTTTAGTCCTAACCAGCAGCAAGCTTTTAATCGTGTTTGTATTAGTAGTGTTTTGTTTTTTATTTATTTGCTGCCAATAATGATCAATAAGCTCTATGTATTGAATACTTGGCCACGTCTTTGAGGTGGGAATACTATGAATAATGTGTAGCTGACCGGCGACCTTTTTTAATAAAGCCTGTGTGATAAAATTTTCGTTTTCTATTAGGTTATTGGCTAGGGTTGCTGTTTTTAAATAAGGTCTAATCCAATATTTATCAAAAGGGTCTCTATATAAAAAAGCGGGGCAAATATTGTATTGGGAAATGCACTGATGCATATCCCATTCAGCCTGCCTATTTAGGTTTAAAGCAAGGTTATTGGTGGCGTTAATACGAATCACATATTGCTGCACACCCTCATTAGAGTTTCGATCAGTAACCTCCAACAACCAATTACTGTTGGTTAGGCCATCCACTAACGGCGTAACATGCTTTAACGTCGGCATGCTCTCACACAGAGTGGGCCATAGCGCCCAATCTTTTAATATGCTCTCAACAATTAACCTTGTCACGGATTACGCGGCTTTCAATGCAGTATCTGACTGCTTGTTTTGCTGATAGGTTGTTAACCATATTTTAAATCCAAAGATCGCCAACACGACATAAACCATCATTAAAAAAGCGGTTAGATACAACTCACGATCCACATATAAATAAATGGCCAGTGTGTCTATCACGATCCAATAGATCCAGTTCTCTAAGATTTTTTTCGCCACCATGTAGGTCGTTAATACGGCGCCCCATGTGGTAAAAGAATCTAGATAAGGCATAACCGCCGTAGTGTGATTGTTTAACAAATAGCCACTTAATAGGCTTAAAATAATCACACTTGCAATGGCGATACCGTGTTGCTGTACGCTCCAGGTGCTAATACTAATCCCGGTATCATTTTGAGAAGTAGCAGAGCTTGCACTGGCTGAAGCATGTAAGCCCTTGGGCTTATTCCACACATACCAGCCGTAAACAGCCATGGCCAAATAATACACATTCAATGCAGATTCCATCACTAAACTGACATCAAAAAATAACCAGCTAAATATAGCCGTGCTGCCAAAGGCCGCGTACCAGCACCAACTATTTTCACGCATGGCCAATACTATATATGCAACACCCAGCACTACGGCAATGACTTCCCAATAGCTCATGACCTGAATCGCGTTCAAAATACCGGAAGTGGCCGTATCTAAAAACGAGGGGATAAACGTCGGCTCAGTGCTTATATTATCCATAGTGTTTTATTCGCCTTCGCCGTGTGGATTAAGAGCAGGATCTAAATTTACACCAATAAATTTACACACAAATATCGCTTTGCCAAATTGTTCGTACGAATAGCGTATCTCTTTTTTTAGTGTATCCATGACCAAGTCATAGTCACCAAAAACTTGTGTGCTCATGGTATTGCCCACCACACTCAAACCATTAATGGCATTTAATCGATCTATAAAGCTTTTAATGGCCGGAATGTAATCATCTGCCAACGGGTATTTACTGATTTCGACAGATAATTCCATGTTGCTTCCTTATAAAAGAATGCCCGCAGGTTACGGGCTTAACTAGGCTATTAGCCTTGAATCGTTAGAACTGGTAGCGAGCACTTAAGCTTACTAATCTTGGCGCACCAAGTTGAGTATGTTGAGTGTCTGTATACCCGTTACGAGGATCATTAGCGAAACCAAAGCCTCTTACAGCATAATCTTTATTAGTTAAGTTATGTCCATTCAGTGACAAGGCTAAATTGTCTTTTTGATAACGAACGTTGGCATGTATTAATACATACGCTTTAGATTTTTCATCGTGACTATCTGAAAAATAATAGTCATCTTTAGCTTCAGTTTCTAAATTAAAAGTAATAACTTTAGTTACTTTAAAATTTACATTACTAGAAATTGAATATTCAGGTGCGTGCGCTTGAGCGCGTCCAGCTTTACTAACTGTAAAAACATTATCATCTTTATCTTTATCAGTGAACTCATAATCAACAAACTCTGTTATTAACAATCCCGCACTTCCACTCCAAACTATGAAATTACTTACATCCCAAACCAACTCAGCTTCAATTCCATAATTTTTTCCTTCACCCGCATTCGAAAAATAATCTTTGAATTTTGGCTTCCCTTCTTCCATATACAACAAGGATTGCTTAACTTGCTGATTTTCTCTGTTAATATAAAAAACTGCCACATTAGATTTTAGTGTGTCATTTAATAACGACGACTTCAGTCCTGCTTCAAGGCTATGATTTATTTCTGTTTCGTATAGTTTATCTTCAACAGAGATAAGTGGCTCATGGTTAACACTACCAGCCTTAAAACCTCGGGCTATGGAAATGTACCCTAGATGTTCATGACTAAGCATACTTTCAAATGTGATCTTACCTCCCCATAAAGTTTCAGCTTGATCAAGCTCGAGCCCATCATTATTTTCAAAGTCAAAAGACGATTCTTCTATTCGCATTCCATAAATCAATCGACTAGCCTGAAATACGTTAGTCGTAAACTCTGTGTAAAAAGCCAAAGAGTTATTGTCAATTTCACTGTGATAGGCAGAGTCAAAATAGGTGTAATTACGAACTAGTTTTTCTTCTTTACTAGCAGTGTATAGGCCAGCTATCCAGTCAGTTGAGTTAGATAATATCTTACCCTCAGCCCCAGATAAGAATCTCATATCTAGTATTTGTCGTTGATAATCACGTAAATATTGATCTACAGAGCTATAGCCATCTATATCTGCTAAACACGCCCCTTGAGTAGTATCACATGGGTCAGCTATATAAGTAGGCACATCATGAAAATATGTGTATTCACCATAGGCCCAATCTTCATCGAATCCATAATCCGACTTTGTTTGGTTACCTGATGAAATTAATTCAAAATTCAGTGTGTCATTTAATTTAGCATTCCAGTTCAAAGACAACGCTTCTGTGTCTTGCTTATCTTGCCCAGGATTATTGGAATATGTGGTGCGAGTATTATCTAAGCTAAATGCATCGTAGCCATTATCAATATCTGCTTTTAGGATTGATATATTTAAATCATTATCCTGATTTATAGCCCAGTTTATTTGTGCTCTGGCAACTAATTCATCAATATTATTAGTATCATCTTTACCAAGGTATGTGTTTTCTATATAGCCATCAGACCTAGTTTGATTAATGGCAATACGGCCCTGGACTGAATCGGTTATTGAACCTGATATTGCACCACCTAACCCAGTGCTATTGTAATTACCGGCTTTGGCTTCTACATACCCTTCAGTTTCTTCCGCGGGCTGCTTACTTGTAATATTAATGGCACCGGCTAAAGCATTGGCACCAAACGCTGTACCTTGTGGGCCACGTAATATTTCAACTTGCTGAACATCAAATAAGGTTGCTGCACCACCCAAGCCTGTCATATCAACACCATCAATAATTAAACCAACCGATGGATTAACAGGGTCTATAAACTGGCTACGCTCACCAATGCCACGTATTTGAAAGAAACGCCCACGGGATGCGCCGGCTGAATAGTTTACGTTTGGCGCAAGTGACAAAATGCTTTCTAGATGGTCGGCATTGCGTTTCTGAATATCGTCTTCGCTCACCACCGTAATGGCCGAGGGAATTTGTTGTAGATCTAACTGACGAAAATCAGCGCTTACCTTAACGGTTTCAAGCTCAACCGAGCTTTCTTGCGCAATGGGACTATTGGCAAACAACAATGCTGCCAATAAAGCAGATGGTTTCAATATGATGGGGTAGTTCATTTTGGGTCTTTTTAATTAATTAAATAAGAGCCCGGGTACTGCGTAGAGTTTAGTGGCGTGACACACCACCAAAATATGCCGCTAAGCACAATTGCGTCCATTCCTACGCCGGTACTAACCGGATCAGGTTCTAGGGGTTCGCTGCGAGCAGACATCTCGGGCATATAACCTCCCCCTGGATGCCTCATAGTCTACGCCAAAAGCGCTGTCAGGGCTATCAGAGCTATAATTACCGTTTATATAGCCTCTTGAGCAGATGAACTATTGGAAAAATGACTTACGCTTTTGGGCCATAAAGTATGCTCAAACTTCTTCTTAAAGAATCCCATGTGGTCAATGCTGCCAAGATTAATAAATTTGCACAAAACCCGTTCATTTTTAATATTAGCACCACTAAAAAACGCCAGTAAATAATCTACATTGTTTTGGGGGGCAAAATCATCATCATCAAAACACAAACTTAAAACAGGGCTGCTAATTTCTTTGTACCCTTGGGTTGCCAATTTAAACTTTTTACCAAATAAGTAATCAGGGTCACGCATCCATCGGCCCCAGTCACGGGCGCAACCTGCTGGTATATCCATGCTTGATAACCCCACTGCCTTGGCCGGAAACATTTGTCGTGAAAATGATAGTAAGGGCAATAAACCAAAACACACCACACTCATGAACAGTTTTCTAGGGTACGGCCAACGAGCCCAATACGGGGCCGATGCCCCCACGAACATACTGGCCTTTATATCAAGCGAGCTTTTCGCCAATCCTAACAACTGCCCACCTATGCTATGGCCAACATAGTAAAGTTCACTGGGATCTAAGCCTTGTTCAGAACCTAGCTGTTTAGCCTTCTGTATGGCGGCTTCTATATCCAACTGCCCCCAATCGGCCAACTTAATATCCCCTACCCGCCCCTTAAAACGGGACAAACCCGTGCCTCGGTAATCAAAACTGATGCATTGAAAGCCTTGTGTGGCCATAAATGCGGCAAAGTACTTATAAAACTGCTGTGGCACTCCCAGCGCACTGCCTATTAACAAAGTGGCTTTGGGCTGTTTACTGGGGTAAAAAAGCCCCTTTAATATCTGCCCATCACTGGTTTCAACGTTAATATTCTGCATCTTTAATCCCACTGTAATTTATACAAGAGCTCACTTTAGAAGATATGGCCCTAAAAGCGTCTCTGGCTAAGCTTTTAACATACTGATAACATTAAACATACCATTAGTATGTAAAGGCAATTAAGTGTGACTGTCAATAGCCGACGCCAAGATAACGCAACTGCCACACAACAGGCGCTTATCAAAGAGGCCCATGCTTTGTTTAGCAAACAAGGCTTTAATTACACATCAATCGATACCATTGCCCTGCAAGCCCGCGTCAGTAAGGGCGCGTTTTATCATCATTTTAAAACTAAAAAAGAGATGTTTATTGCATGCTATGAGCTACAAGCCAAACAGGTGGCCCAAGCTATTTCTATTAAACCTAGCCAAGACCCATGGGCTGACACACTAGCCCAAAGCCAAGCATTTTTAGATTTTATTATTCGGCAAAAGAATTCCAGCATTCCCTTACAAGAAGTAATTACCGTTTTAGGTTTTGATACTTGGAAAAAAATAGACAGCAGTTACACAATGGGTATTATTTTAAGGGCACTCACACGGCTGGAAGATCACAAACTCATCAAGCCTTATAATACTCAACTAATGGCCGAAACGTTATATGGCATATTAGTTAATGCCGCCATCAGTTTAGCCAGTGCCAAACAAAAGAAACAAACCTATGAGCAGCTAGCAGACTTAATCACTGGCTTTTTAAATTCACTGCGAGTAAAATGTGAACCTAATTGTATTTACAATTAGAAATAATTACACACAAATAAAAGGGACTCGCTGAGTCCCTTTTTATTTAATGCGCTATTTTCAAACTTTAAACTTGCTCTTAAAAGCGGTAGTTACCTGATATAGTTACATTGGTTAAATTTTCACCTTCATCCAAAGGTGAGTATTTGTATTGTGTACCTATTGAGAAATTTTTGGCCACGTCGTATGAGGCACCCAAAGCGTAGCTGAATTCGTTTGATGAGCCAGTTGAGGTTTCGCCTAAAATATCTACTTCCACCATCATGGTTTCATAGGCGATACGTGAAAATACTTCTATATTTTGTACTGGGCTATAGCTTAATTTTGACCCTAACGCGATACTGCTGGTTTTGGCGGTCGCCTTGCCAAAAAAGGTTTGCGCTTCAAGTTCTATGTATTTGTTATAACCCAATTCGGCTGATACCTTTACCTTGTCTTGCTCATAGAATTTGTAACCCCCTAACACTCCAAAGCTGCTGCCCGATTCACTTTCAATTTTTGTATTGCCCAACGAGCCTTCAATATAATAATTTTCAGCTTGTGCAGTTAATGTTAGAAATGAGGCGGCGATGGCTGTAATAAGTGTCATTTGTTTCATTGTATTCATCCTGATTGATTCCAAGTAGGTTAAGCAAAGCGCTTATTGCTTCGACGTACTTAGATTAACAAACCAAGCTGAACTGAAACTGAATGGACCTTAACGGC
>MAAB01007902.1_pt1 | contig 10446 bp, 7 predicted proteins | sample 1115991 | NCBI WGS metagenome assembly MAAB01 (sample SAMN04961124, study PRJNA320927) | seawater metagenome | isolation source: sample BD02T18 sea water enriched with oil for 18 days | place: USA:Gulf of Mexico | collected 2013-07-27 | reverse complement strand
TGAATTTGAATGCCATTAAAACCCGCTTTCACCGCTCTGGAGGCAGTGATGACAAAGCGTTGAATGAGCTCCTTAATATCAATCTCGGTCATGGGGCTGGGTTGACTAAATAAATTACTATGTTTGCCCATGTCTAGCGCCACATTAGATGGCGACAGTACTTTGCCTCCCAATGCCGCATACACCTGACGACCAGGATGATTGATTTGCATCCACATGTGAGTGCCGCGATGTTGCCCGGCTTTAGCCCATTTTTTAAAAGGCTCCAGTGGTGTATCGGCTTCCAGGACGATGCCGCCCGGCCCAGTCATGGCTCGGTGATCCACCATCACATTCCCAGTAATGAGCAAGCCAGTGCCACCATTTGACCAGGTATTATACAAGCGACAGATGTTGTCACCCGGCAAGTGTCCATCAAGCGCCATGCCTTCATCCATGGCCGCTTTGGCCAAGCGATTGGGTAGCTTGACACCATTAGGTAGGGTGAGCGTACTAAAAACAGTTTGAGTCATACAGGGTTTTCTCTTTAAGTGAGTACGTGTGAAGTCAGAAAGATTACATCTGAATACGCGTGTGGTCAAACTTTAGTTTGTGCATTAATTAGGCTTTATAATTTGTGTTGGGTTGTGCAAATGAAGGGCGGAGACTGAGTGGTCTTTAACGTTGCGTCAGGTGTAGCTTGTTAGAGGCGGGGCGTAGAGTAATTGGTAAAGCAGGGTTTAGAAGTGTCGTGATGGTGTGCAGATGGTCAGAATAATTACGGTCAATGATTAATAAATGGGTGGAGTTATAAGGAGGGGTCTTGTTCTGGAAAAGCGTAAAAGCTGGTGTTAAAAGGTACGGTCCGATCGCAAGTTGATCGAGATGTTCAGCGCTAGTTGGTTGTTTTAATTAGGTTTTTTAATTATGCGTGGTCGGTAAACAGAAATAAGAATGGCCGGCTGCCAAACAGATTGGCTTGTAAATTATTGTTCATGCAACCATAAGGTGGCCACGTTTTGATATCATAAAGTGGCCGCTATCTCTTATATGGAATCATTAGATACTGGCGATTTTGAGTGTATAAAGATGTTTAAGCTAATTGATACTTTTTTAGGGCATGAGTGTAGATCATCATAGTTAGCACATATTTATGCTTCATTTCAATGAGCTTAACCTGGGCTTTGGGCTGACGAATCTCCTCTAGCTCGGGGTGTAAGCTTGTCATTACCGCGAGAGGCCTGCCCATTATCGGACTCAAACTCCTTGGTCCAGTAATCGAATATATTTGGGTTGATACCTAAATTTTTGGCGGCCTCAGCTTGTGTATAGCCCTGCTCAAGAACCCAGCTTACGGCATCCAATTTAAATTTTTTTGAATAGGTAATTCGTGCTGTTAAAACAGCCACCTCCAGTTAAGTCTATAATTTCTTAACTGGGCTGGTCAGATCTAACAGATCACGTCAGGGTGCAGTGATAGAAAACTTAGATGTCAGACGCGTTGCATTCAGGCTTTGTCTAGATCAATTTCAAGTAAGCTGTCTTCTTCTATACTCGAAAGATAAAGCTTGTTGCCTAACTGCGTAACTCCAGTACACATATGAAAGTCGACCTTCTCGGTATAGATATCGTGTACAAGTTTTCCATTCATATCAAACGCCATGGCCCAAGCACACTTGTGCACGGCCTTTGGAACAAAGTCAGATATTTTCCAAAGCAGTTTTCGCACCCAAGCGGGAGAGGTCCCCAGTTTATCCAGTAGTGGGTTACGCATTGTTGTCATGGCAACCCATAATAAACCTTCACTGGATAGCGTCATGTTGTCTGGAATGCCCGGTAAATCATCGGCAATAATTTCAATTTTTCCCGTGTTTTTGCCGCTAAGATTAAGTTTTGATATTCGATAACCAGCCGATTCAGAAAAATATAAGGCCGATTCATCTGGCGACAATACCACGCCATTGGGGAAATAAAGTTGCTGGTGAATCACCGTTACCTTGCCATTCGGGTCGCGCCGTAACAGTCTGCCTGAAGGTCGGTGCTCTAGAAAGTCTGCTAAATAATGTTCAAAATCATAGCGTGTTGACGACTCTGAAAACCAAATGGTTCCATCTTTTTGTCGCGCTGCATTTGAACAAAAGCGCAGCGGTATTTCATTTACATATTGGGTGAGTGTTTCTAAATTACCTGCTGTTTTATCGGTTATTAGCAAACCCTTGTGTGCATCGCAAATGATAAGTTTGTCATCTGGTGCATTCTCCATACCCAGGGGCGCCCCTTTTGTGTTTACCAACATATTATGTTGATCGGTTGAAGGTTTATACTCATAGACTTGACCGTCTGGTAGGCCATAAATGAGCGTTCCCTTCTCTGTGCTAATAACATCTTCAGCGGAAGGCCCGGGCAACATAATCTTGCGACAGGCACTGGCCGTAATGGTGGCGGGTTTAGTTTTGGGGTTAACGGTTGCGGTTTTTACTTTTCTAAAAACAGGTTGCAGCGGAGGTTTTTTAACCTGGGATATCTGTGGCAGGGTTGGGCGCCCCTCTTTTCGATATACATAGCTTGCCTTAACAACATAGGCGTGAATGCCCACACACTGCTTGGTAATGGGTTCCGCCAGCACTTGGTTTACTTGATCAAGCGCCGCCTGAACGATTTTTCGATTAGGTCCAGCTAAAATCAGCGATGCATGATATTGCTCTGCAACCGGGTAGTCATGTAAAACGTCTGGAGAGTTCCACATGGCTTTTGACCACGGCATAAAAACCTGAGACCTAAGCTCGGTTAAATCGCTTTGTGAGGCCAAAGCCGGGCCCAGCTGATCATTTACAAAGTGTCTAAATATTTTAGAGGAAACCTTTGGTGAACGGCGCAGCAGAACCACCACCCTAAAGCTATTTTCTTCACCATAACCGGATTTATACCATCGCCCCCACGTTGGTCCCGTGGCATGAAGAATAGTGCGTTTAAAGACATTCTTTTCATCTTTTAAAACCGCTTTACTGCTGTTAAATGGGTTCAACAGGGCAACGGCACTCGTAAATGTTACCTCGGGCATACCGTCTATTTTTCTGTTGGTGGGAAGTCGTGTACACACGCCATTAGTGTTAGGCCAAAAGCCTGATTCACCCTCTAAAAAGTGATGTTGTCGGTATTCCTCAAAACTGTCATTTCTAGCCACTAACTGCGAATGAGGTCCGCGCCAGTAATTAAATGTTTGTTCCCGGGGAAGGTCATCTCTCATCCACAGGAATACGGAAGAGCCCATGGTTTTAGTTGCGTTAGTCATATTGATACAGCCCTACAATGAAATATTTGAGAGTATCCTGATTAGGAAACTTAGGTTTTAACGATGACGCAGCTGCGATCATAGAGCTTGACCAAGCGGGACTACTTTTTGTTTTACTGACACTAAGTACTTTATATTTCACTCGGCAGATAATTAAAATATCGTTTAAAGGCACGGCTAAAGCTAGATTGCTCAGAATAGCCCACTTGAAGAGCAGCATAGGTAGCTGAATTTCCTTGAAGCAATAACTCCTTTGCTGTTGTCATACGCCTCATCAAACGAAACTCGTATAAGGTCATACCGTAAATAACTTTGAATCCCTCTGTGAGTTTTCGGCGATTCAAACCAAACATTCTACTGAGCTCTTCCAAAGTTTCATGATGAATAAAATTCGTTTCTAAGTGTGATTTAACTTTACCAATTAAAGCAATATCAGGCTCTTTCAAGTTAAAACTAGCGTCACTTTTCTGGTCAAGAACTAGGTGTTGAAAAGTACACGCTAATAATTGATGCACCAGTCCAGCAACTTCAAGTGAATAAAGAGGGCTCTGGGGATCAGAGTTTTGTATATCATTAACTAATCCAATAGTTTTGCCGCTTATTGTATTCGATATAAGTTGGGGGGCGAGCTTACTTGCTAAACCAGAGCCATCTAAAAAGTCAGTGGAATCAAAGGGCGGCCCGTTTGTTTGACTCAGCAACCAATTCAAATTGAAACAAATGATCACACTGGAAAAAGGCTGGGGCGATAATGTGAAGTGCCAGTCAAACCCGTTGTTTAAGGTTAAAATTGAGCTGCTATATTTTAGCTTTTCGGGCGGAGCATCGATTCCCTCAAGCACCTGACCATCATGAATAACCCGTAACATACACCAATCTTCAGACTGCAGCTTTACGCTAAACATTTGAGTAAGCTTAGTGGAAGTTCCTCGATTAATGATTAGACAGCAATTTTCGTTTATAAAGCTCACATCTAACATCCCTGAATACTTCATAGGAATACGCCAAACAGGTGGTAACACTTTCTGGGATACCATATTGAATGCAAGGGAAACGAGCTCGGACAAGTCTTCTCCCCCTTCGAAAGCCGATAATTCAATCAGCTTCTCGTAGGGCTCAGTTACTGCATCAATTAAAAGCAGATTTTTCTTATATGTTATCAAGAACTGCTTCGCTATTTCTTGGAAATCTAGAATTGGACTACTCCACAATAAATTGACTGTCTAATCTCTCTTTAAATATAGGCTAAAATAGGTACCCTCCACGTAAAATATTTTTATAGTTCTCTATATCTAACGTTTGATAACCATTAAGTAAATTATGGGTAAAATATAATTGATCACTTCTGGCTTTTAGCATGAGCGCTTCTGGATTGAAAGCTTGCTGTTTCAACGCAACTTTGTTGACCTTAAAAGTTGCAGTGGTCTCCACTACCTCCCTAATTCTAAGAAATAATGGTATGGCATAAGATGGCAATGCTGAAGCCAAATATTGATAAAGTGCTTGTAAATCCGCTTCACTATCATCAACCAAAGTAATGGCAGCCATTCCGGCTCGACCATCATTGTCGGGTATGCTGACGCCATATACCACAGCGCTTTGAATATCAGGATGTCGATGCAATACGCCTTCAATTTCCGTTGTAGCGATATTTTCACCTTTCCAACGAAATGTATCGCCCACACGATCTACAAAGCTAATGTGTCGAAATCCTTGGTCACGGACTAAGTCACCCGTATTAAACCAAACATCGCCTTGCTTAAAGACATTGCGACGAAGCTTTGACTCGGTTGCATCTTCATCGGTATAACCTTCAAATGGATTCTCTTCTGATACCTCACTTAAGAGTAGTCCAACCTTGCCCCTCGGTACTCTTCTTAGATAGCCATCTGGTTGAACAACTTCTTCCTCGTTCTCGTGATCAAACTCAACAACCGTATAATTCATTGGGGAAAAACCAGCTGTTTTTTGAATATTGAACACATTAACAAACGCCAAATTACTTTCGCTGGCACCATAAAATTCACAAATATGCTTTATACCAAAACGTTCCTTAAACTCGTGCCAAATTTCAGGGCGTATACCATTACCCACAATCACGCGAACCCGATTATTCTTATCCTCAGCACTTTTCGGCTGACTCAATAAGTAACGACAAATTTCACCTATGTAAATAAAGCTTGTGGCTTTTACTTGGTTAACTTCTCCCCAGAAATTTCTAGCACTGAACTTCCGCCCCAAAGCCAACGTTGCTCCGGCGCTCAAGACCGAGCTCATGGCTACGGTTAAAGCATTGTTATGATAGAAAGGTAGTGGGCAATAAAGTACATCGTCAGATTTAAGTCGCATAGCACTTCGGCCGAAACCAATTGCACCTTTATACCAACGGTAATGCGACATTTCAGCGGCTTTAGGCAAGCCAGTCGTTCCCGAGGTAAATACGTAATAGCAGGGTTGACCCAAGGTCACTAGTTTTGTTTCTGGCGGATTAATTACTTTGTGTCCACGACAAAGTTCATTGAGATCCTCATGAGTAGCAGGGCATGTTCCTTCTCCCTCCCAAAAAAGTGGAATGGTTTGAACCAAGTCATTTAGACACTGATCTAGGTTTGAACTACATTCCTCGCCAACAATCACCACCTTAGGTTTAATTAGATTTAAACTATATGATAATGCGTTACCTTGTTGGTTATAATTTATCATGCCTGCAATGGCACCTAACTTTACCGTCGCTAAGACGCATGCAATCAAAGCAGGCCGGTTCTCAAACATAATGCCAACACAATCGCCGGACTTTACGTGTTTCGACTTTAATAGATTTGCAATGCGATTTACCCAACAATTGAACTCAAGATATGTCCACTCTCGACCTTCAAAAATAAGGAACGTTTTATTCGGTGTAGCACTTGTTATTTCTTCAAATAGCAATCCAATAGAAATGTAATCATTTACATTCAGTTTTTTAATAGCCCGCGTATTTCTAACTAATGAAGGTAGGGATGGGATTGTACGTACCGCTACTTTCATTGCCTCAAATATACTAATCGTCTCTTTTTCTATATCCATCACTACGCTCCAATTAAGGCTTGACCGCAAACACGAATTAACTGACCACTTACACCAAAAGACTCTGGTGTTGATAAAAACGTAATCAGTTCTGCTGCATCCCTTGGCTGCCCACCTTGCTTTAGAGAGTTTAAACGCCTTCCAGCTTCGCGAGGGAGAACTGGCATGGCCTTGGTCATGGCTGTTTCAATAAACCCAGGCGCTACGGCGTTCACACTAATGCCGCGCGTAGCTAAACGCTTTGCTTGGCATTGGACATAACCTATTAATGCGGCTTTACTAGCAGCGTAATTACACTGACCAAAATTTCCAGCAATGCCGCTAACTGAAGATAGGCAAATAATTCTCGCTCCGTCATTTAAGACACCTTCTTGTTCTAAGGTTTTGTCAATTTGAATGACCGCTGCCAAATTAACGTCAATAACTTTGTCCCAGAAATGCTTCTCCATCTTCGCTAATGTTCGATCACGTGTAATACCTGCATTATGGACAACGATATCTACTCCACCATATTCCCTGAGAATATAGTTTGCTAAGGTACTAGCAGCGTTTGAATCTGTAATGTCCAAGGCCAGCGCGTCAGCGCCTATCTTTTTGCACGTATCCTTTAATGCTGCTTCCGCCATAGGCACATCAAGACAAACAACTCTTGCACCTTCTTGAACAAGTCTTTCAGCGGTCGCTGCGCCAATGCCTCCAGCACTTCCAGTGACCACTGCAACTTTGCCTTTCAATAAATCAGAAGAGTTAAGCTTCGAAGGAGGTGTCACGCTCTCGTTTAATTCAATTACTTGCCCTGTCACATAGGTTGTTTGAGGCCCTAAAAAGAAACGCATGACGCCAGGCAGTCTGTCGACACCAGTCTTAGCTAAACAAATGGTATTGACGGTTGCACCTTTCCTTCCCAATTCTTTGGCTAAGGCACGGCCAAAACCTTTAATAGCGTTAATGCACGCAGACCTTTCTGCGTTAACGGCACCATCCTCTATGCTATTTACAATTAATACCCTCGCATTTTTATCAATGTTGGCTATCGCAGAATGAAAGAAGGTATAAAGAACTTCGAGCTCAGATGTTTGCTCACACCCCGTAGCATCTAAAATAAGCGCGTCGTAGCGACTACCTTCATTTTCACTTTTATGTGATGCAATTTCACCTCCAAAATCTTTGGCGGTTTTGTTTAGAGTGTCAATCGCGTAGGCTTTTTTACTTTGACCAATCAATATATTTTTCCCCAACAATGGCAAAGAGTCATAGCCTTTATTGGTTCTTGAAAGCCTTGCGGGTGAGGGTAACCCTGCTAGTTTTACCAGCCTTTTAGTGGAGGGATTATTAGCAAGGTTGAGCAATAAATCAGACATATATTCGTTTCCTATGGAATAAAAAATTACTTTTCAATAATAGCGACAACACCTTGGCCGGCCGCGGCACAGATCGATATAAGTCCTCGGCCTTTTCCATGTTCACTCAATGTTTTCGCCAAGGAGCCAACGATCCTCCCTCCAGTTGCGGCAAAGGGGTGGCCAGTTGCTAACGAACTGCCTTTTACGTTGAGTTTGCTTCTGTCTATATTCCCTAAAGGTTTATCTAAGCCAAGCCTCTCTTTACAAAATTCAGCGGATGCCCAGGCCTTCATCGTCGACAAAGGTACAGCAGCAAAAGCTTCATGGATTTCATAAAAATCAAAGTCTTGAAGATTCAAGCCATGGCGTTTTAGCATCCTCGGAACGGCATAGGTAGGCGCCATTAGTAAACCTTCTTTTCCATGTTCATAATCTACTGCCGCCACTTCTCCTGCAGTGATATATGCCAAGATGGGTAAGCCCTTCGATTTTGCCCATTCTTCGGATGCCAACAGCACTGCAGATGCTCCATCAGTCAAGGCAGACGCACTGCCAGCAGTAATGGTTTCTTGCTCACCGTAAATAGGGGGGAGCTTCTTTAATTGCTCAATCGTGATCGAGCCGCGAAGATTATTGTCTTTTTTTAGACCCTGATATGGCATGACGAGATCATCAAAGAAACCTTCTTCATAGGCTCTATTCAAATTCTTGTGACTGGCCAAAGTGAGTTCATCCATCTCGTCGCGTGTCACGCCTAACTCGTTCGCTGTAATTTGAGCGTGTTCTCCCATTACTTTGCCGGTGCGCAATTCTGCTAAAGCGGGAAACTTGGGTTTTAAATTTCTAGGATCACCTAGCTTAGCAATCGCTTTGAGCCTATCGCCATTTGTTTTGGCAGAACTCAGCTTGAGTAAACCTTTTCTGAATTCATTATTTATTGATATTGGTGCATCACTGTTTGTATCGCTGCCGCATGCAATACCAACATCAATCTGTCCTAAGGCGATTTTATTGGCTACTAAAATAGTGGCTTCTAAACCGGTACCACAGGCTTGTTGAATATCAAATGCTGGTGTATTTGGGTCGAGGCCAGAACTCAACACACTTTCGCGTACTAAGTTCATATCATAGAAATGTTTCAGAACAGCGCCACCAACCACTTCACCAAGGCGCTCACCCTCTAATTTGTACTTGCCTACTAAACCTTTTAGGGTATCAGTCAGTAGCGTTTGATTTGATAAGTCGGCGTACGCGGTGTTTGATCTTGCAAATGGAATACGGTTTGCGCCGACAATGGCGACTTTTCGAGGTTCAGAAATATACATATTTAGTTATCCGCATGATGTAAATTAAGTTTTGATTTTTTTGGTATTGGCAGCTAACCAACTATTTTCCTTTGAATATCGGCTCACGCATTTCCAACATGGCAGACACGCCTTCACTTAGGTCCTTAGTGACGGATAGCTCCCGCAATACGCCAACAAAGTCACCCTTTGCCGCGTCTTCACCTTGCAAGATATAAATATTGGCATTCTTTTTTGTCGCCTGAACAGCCAGTGGTGCGTTTTTACATATGAGCTCCGCTATAGCCATGGCTCTATCTTTTTGAGTACCGGTAGCAACAACCTCCTGTACTAAGCCTTGTCTAAGTGCAGTTTTGGCATCGAAGTCTTCACCCGTAAGCAAGTGGTACATAGCATTGCCCCATCCGGTACGCTCGACGAATCGAAATGTAGCTCCACCAAAAGCCATCAATCCTCTTTTAGGTTCCAGTTGAGCAAAGCTGGTATCTTCAGCTGCGATAACAATATCTGCTGCTAGCATCAGCTCAATTCCACTGGTGTAGGTAATGCCTTGAACAGCCATAACAATGGGTTTGCTGCATATATTGACCAACCCATAGGGATCAATCTTCTCTGGATCTACCAGACTCTCTATATCACTTAGATAAGGTGCAAACTTTACTAGGTCGAGACCAGCTGTAGAGTGGTTACCCGCGAAGGTCACAACACCTGCACGAAGCGTAGGATCTGAGTCGAGAGCCGTAAAAGCATCGCTAAGCTCTTGGTGCATTTTGGGGGTGAATGCATTGCGTTTCTTAACGCGATCTACCGTAATTTTTAGAATGTTGCCCTGTCGCTCGCAGATCACATCTCCATCACCTAGATCATCTCTCCGGACTAATTTATCTTTCATGGCTAGCTCTAAATATTAAGGGTGCGTGTATCGAGAATTAAGGATAAATAAGAGGAAATAGAATAGCTTGACTGAATAGAGTATTAATTTGTTTGATTAGCACTTATTTTATTGATGCTTCAACTAAAGAGCGTTGAGGTCGGGAGTAGGCAAAATATTGAAAATATACGACTTAATAAACAATGAATGCTCGCATCAAGCACTAAACATAAACAACATCACTAAATTAATTGAGCAGCGGAATGTTTAATAATAAGGCCTACAAATATTTCAATTTTAATAAAAGTGAAGGGGTCTTATATATTCACTGAATGCACTAAATAACTCTTATGTTTATGCGTCACCATCTTCCATGTTTAACGACCCTTTTGATTGTGCTGGTTAAGCCAAGTTGGATATAACTAAGAAACTACTATTTACAAAGGTAAATTCCTAAAGAAGAGATTGAGGAGCGCTTAGTATATTATTTTGATCACTCATATTTAACATTCTTAATGTTTGGGGTTACCCATACATCATATTTAAGGTTGCCAATGCTGCCATAAGTAATAATTTTCCAGTATGCATCTG